>CENJ01021479.1_pt1 | contig 72606 bp, 74 predicted proteins | sample 356161 | NCBI WGS metagenome assembly CENJ01 (sample SAMEA2619531, study PRJEB7988) | marine metagenome | biome: marine biome (ENVO:00000447); feature: surface water layer (ENVO:00002042); material: "saline water (ENVO:00002010), including plankton (ENVO:xxxxxxxx)" | depth 5 m
AAAACTAGAAGTGCTTTTTAAAGCACTTTTTTTTTGAAAAGATGTTAACAACATTAATATGTAACATTTCTTCAAAACTTAATTATTAATTTATTTAGCAAATAAAATGCCAAAAGATAAGTCCATTAAATCTATATTGATAATTGGAAGTGGTCCGATTGTAATAGGTCAAGCTTGTGAATTTGATTACTCTGGTTCACAAGCGTCTAGATCTTTACGAGACGATGGTATTGAAGTATCGTTAATCAATTCAAATCCTGCAACGATTATGACGGACAGTGTTGTTGCTGATCATATTTACCTAAAGCCACTTGAAACTAAATCTATAGTTGAAATTCTTGAAGAGAGAGAAATTGATGCTGTTTTGCCAACAATGGGCGGTCAGACAGCACTAAATTTGTGCATCGAAGCAAATGAAAAAGGTATTTGGGAAAAATATAATGTAAAAATAATTGGTGTAGATATTAGTGCTATTGAAATAACTGAGGATAGAGAGCAATTTAGAAAGTTAATGCATGATATTGATATACCAGTTGCACCTGCAAAAATTGCTACATCATTTTTAGAAGGTAAAGCAATTGCTCAAGAACTTGGTTTTCCTCTGGTAATTAGGCCTTCATTTACACTAGGAGGTTCTGGCGCATCGTTTGTTCACAATAAAGAAGATTTTGAGAAGTTATTATCAAAAGGCTTACATGCTTCTCCTATTCATGAAGTATTAATTGATAAAGCAGTTCTTGGTTGGAAAGAGTATGAATTGGAACTTCTCAGAGATGATAATGATAATGTAATTATTATTTGTTCAATAGAAAATCTTGATCCTATGGGTATACACACAGGAGATTCAATTACAATTGCACCAGCCATGACATTGTCTGATACAGCATATCAAAGAATGAGAAATATGGCAATAAAGATGATGAGATCCATTGGAGATTTTGCAGGTGGTTGTAATGTGCAGTTTGCTGTAAGTCCAGATGAAAATGAAGATATAATTGCAATTGAAATCAATCCAAGGGTTTCTCGATCATCTGCGCTTGCATCTAAAGCAACAGGTTATCCAATTGCAAAAATTGCATCAAAACTTGCTATAGGTTATACTTTAGATGAATTAAAAAATCAAATTACCAAATCAACTTCAGCACTTTTTGAACCTACTTTAGATTATGTTGTTGTTAAGATCCCAAGATGGAATTTTGATAAGTTTAAAGGTTCAGACATAAATCTTGGACTACAAATGAAGTCCGTTGGTGAAGTAATGGCAATTGGTAGGTCTTTTCAAGAAGCTCTTCAAAAGGCATGTCAATCTTTGGAAATTAAAAGAAATGGTTTGGGAGCTGATGGCAAAGGACTTACAGATCAGGACAAAATTCTACACTCACTAGCTAACCCAAGTGGTGATAGAATCTTTAGGGTATATGATGCAATGAGATTAGGTATTACCCTAAAGAAAATATTTGATATAACAAAAATAGACTATTGGTTTTTACATCAAATTGAGGAACTTGTGGATCTTGAGAAGCTCATTGAGAAATACTCGATTGAAGAAATCGAAAGAGATTTACTGCTGACTGCTAAGATGAAAGGCTATGCTGATAGACAAATCGCACATTTACTAGGTTGCTTAGAAAGCCAAGTTTTTGATAAAAGAAAAGAACTTTCAGTTAATAGAGTATATAAATTAGTTGACACTTGTGCAGCTGAATTTGAAGCTAAAACTCCATATTATTACTCAACATTTGAAATGAATAAAATTTCAAACGGAAAAAAAATTGCTGAAAATGAGAGTATTTCCTCTGAAAAAAAGAAGATTATAGTTTTAGGATCTGGACCAAATAGAATTGGTCAAGGAATTGAATTTGATTATTCATGTGTACACGGTGTATTAGCATCTAAAGAGTGTGGTTATGAAACCATTATGATTAATTGTAACCCTGAGACAGTTTCTACAGATTTTGATACTGCAGATAAACTATATTTTGAACCAGTTTTTTGGGAACATATTTATGATATTATTTTACATGAAAATCCAGTAGGTGTTATTGTTCAGTTAGGTGGTCAGACTGCTTTAAAACTTGCTGAAAAACTTGACAGATATAATATCAAGATCATAGGTACAACTTATGAAGCATTAGATATCGCCGAGGACAGAGGTAGATTTTCAGAACTTTTGAAAGAACTAAACATATCATATCCTAAATTCGCAGTTGCTCAAACCGCTGAAGAAGCATTAAATATATCAAAGGATTTAAATTTTCCAATTTTGGTAAGACCATCATATGTACTTGGAGGTCAAGGTATGAAAATTGTTATAAATGAGGAGGAGTTAGAGCACCATATTGTTAATCTTTTAAATGAGATTCCAGATAACAGAGTCTTACTAGACCATTATTTAGATAAGGCAATTGAGGCAGAAGCAGATGCTATTTGCGATGGAAATGATGTGCATATCATTGGAATTATGGAACATATTGAGCCCTGTGGAATTCACTCTGGAGACTCATATGCTGTATTACCAACTTTTGACTTAAGTGATAATGTAAGAAATCAAATAATTGAAATCACTAAAAAGATTGCTTTAGCTTTAAAGACAGTGGGATTAATTAATATTCAGTTTGCAATCAAGGACGAAAAGGTATATGTTATCGAAGCAAACCCAAGAGCATCCAGAACTGTTCCTTTCATTGCCAAAGCATATGAAGAACCTTACATAAATTATGCAACTAAAGTAATGCTAGAAAATAAAATGTTAAAAGATTTTACTTTTAATCCAAAGAAAAAAGGCTATGCAATAAAAGTGCCAGTTTTTTCTTTCAATAAATTTCCAAATGTTAATAAAGAACTAGGTCCTGAAATGAAGTCAACAGGTGAAGCAATATACTTTATTGATAATCTTCAAGATGAGTATTTCTTAAAAGTTTATTCTGAAAGAAACTTGTATTTAAGTAAATAAGATGGGCCTTCTGAAAATCTTATTGCTTTTTGCAGTTTTTTACTATATTTCAAAATATTTAATAAGGTTATTTTTCCCTTTGATTTTAAAAAGAATATTTAAAAAATATTCGAAGGGATTTACAACTCAAACTTTTGACAAAGAAGATTTTAAAAAAAAGGAGGGAGAAGTAACCATAGATAAAATAAATGTTAAAAAAAATAAAAGTACTTATCATGATGATGGAGAGTACACAGATTTTGAAGAAGTAAATGAAGAAAATAATCGATAATAAACATCATTTTTTAAGTGTTTTAATATTTGTTGTAATATCATTTGGATATTTTACTGCTCTTCTTGAAGGAAAAGAAATAGAAGCTCATGATACTAAAACTTGGAAAGGTATTTCAAAAGAAGTCAGAGATTTCAGAGCAGAAAATAACGAAGAGGCTTTATGGACAAATAGGTTGTTTGGTGGAATGCCCGCTTATCTTGTCAGTATGTCATACAAGTCAAACTTGGTTAGATATGTAAGTGAAATTATACAATTAGGAATTCCAAGACCTGCAGATATGCTCTTTTTATATCTGCTAGGATTTTATTTTCTTTTAATATCTCTTAACATTAATTATCGTATCGCAATTTTAGGTTCTATAGCATTTGCTTTTTCAACCTACTTCTTAATTATAATTCAGGCTGGTCATATGACCAAAGCTCATGCGATAGCTTATATACCAATGATTATTGGTGCAGTCCTTTATTCATTTAGGGGTAATGTTTTACTAGGTGGCGTATTGACAGCTTTGACAGTAGCAATGCAAATATATGCTAATCATCTTCAAATAAGTTATTATACTGCCCTTATACTTTTAGTAATTGGAATTGTTGAACTTTACTACAGAATTAAAGAAAATGATATTAATGATTTTTTAAAAAGAGTATCAATACTCTTGTTGGCCGCTTTTTTAGCTGCTGGTACATCAATGACAAGGCTACTTGTAACTTCAGAGTATGGAGAATATAGCATAAGAGGTAAATCTGAACTTAGTGAAAATCAAGATAATAAGACATCTGGTTTAGATAAGGATTATGCAACACAATGGAGCTATGGTATTGCAGAAACACTAACCTTATTAATTCCAAATTTTTATGGTGGTGCATCTACGGGAGAACTTTCTGAAAAATCTAAAACTTATGAAGCAATTAAAAGAGCTCCAAATGCAAAAAAAATTATTAAACAACTGCCACTTTATTGGGGTAGTCAGCCAATAACATCAGGACCAACTTATGTAGGAAGTATTGTTGTTTTCCTTTTTGTACTAGGGTTGTTTATAGTCAAAGGGAGATTTAAATATTGGATATTGTCTGCAACAGTATTATCCATTTTATTAGCATGGGGAAAAAATTTCATGTTTTTGACTGATTTATTTTTGGACTATTTTCCCGCATACAATAAATTTAGAGCGGTATCAATGATACTTGTTGTTACTGAGTTTACGATACCATTGTTGGCTATCATGGCTCTAGACACAGCTCTCAAATTTAAAAAAGATAGTAAATTAATAATTGAAAAGAAACTAATGTATAGTTACTATATAGTTGGTGGTTTTTGTCTAGTTTTAGCACTATTACCAAGTTTGGCTGGCGATTTTAGTGGAATGCAAGATCAGTCATTACAGGCCAATGGATTTCCAATTGATGCTATTGTTGAAGACAGAAAATCTCTACTATCGGCAGATGCATTTCGTTCTTTTATATTTATTACAATATCCTTTATTTTAATCTTAATATTTCTTAAAGGTAAGCTCAAATCAAATTTATTAATTACGATATTGACTTTATTAATTCTATTTGATTTATGGCCAATAAACAAAAGATATTTGAATGATGATAATTTTGAGAGAAAAAGTAAATTAAAAATAGTATACAAGCAAACACCAGCTGACAGATTGATTCTTGCTGATAGTGATTTAAATTTTAGAGTTTTTAATCAAAGTGTAAATACTTTTAATGATGCTAGCACCTCTTATTACCATAATTCAATTGGAGGATACCATGGTGCTAAGTTAAGAAGATATCAAGATTTAATTGAAAAGCATATTTCTTCTGGCAATATGAAAGTTTTAAACATGCTGAACACTAAATATTTTATTGATAGATCTGGTAAGGTCCAAATAAATCCTGGAGCTTTAGGTAATGCATGGTTTATTGAGAATATTGTTTTTGCTAAAAATGCTGATGATGAAATAAGTAATTTGAATGATTTTAATCCTTCTACTGAGGTAGTAGTAAATGAATCTTTCAAGAATTTATTATCAAAAAATAAATATTCACAGACAAATCAAAAAATAAGTCTACAGAATTATAAACCAAATCATCTAACTTATATTGCTGAGGTAAATGAAACAAGTATTCTTGCTTTTTCCGAGATATATTATGACAAGGGGTGGAACTTATATCTTAATGATGAGGAACACCCTTATTTTAGAGCAAATTATATCTTAAGAGCTATGGAGCTTCCAGCGGGTAATCATAAAATTGAATTTAAATTTGAGCCTGAAAAGTACTATTTAGGAGAAAAAATATCTCTAGCCTCATCAGCAGTTTTGATTATTTTATTGATTTTTGTGGCTTATAGAGAACTAAAGTAAATGAAAAAAGTTCTTATAATCTCTTACTACTGGCCCCCCTCAGGAGGATCCGGTGTGCAGAGATGGTTAAAGTTTTCAAAATTTTTACCTAAATATGGTATTAAACCCTATATATATACTCCAAAAAATCCAACTATTGAGCTTGTTGATAATGAGTTAACTAAACAAATATCAAATGATATGACTGTTTGGAAAAAGAAAATATATGAGCCATATAGCTTAAAAAATATATTTTCAAAGAAATCAAGAAAAACAGAAACCTCTGGTGTCATTTCAAATTCAAAATTTGGATACATTTTTAATTGGATTAGAGGTAATTTTTTTATTCCCGATCCTAAGGTTTTATGGATTAAGCCATCAATTAATTACTTAGAAAAGAAATTAATCGAAAATTCAATTGATACAATCATAAGTACTGGTCCTCCTCATTCAATGCATCTTATAGCTTTAGCATTAAAAAACAAATTAAATTTAAAATGGATTGCAGATTTTAGAGACCCATGGTCAAAACTTGATATGTTAAATGAATTTCACTTGACAAAATCTTCAATAAAACGACATAAATTGTTAGAAAATCAAGTTTTGAAAAAATGTGACATATGCTTGACAGTTAGTGAAAAATGGGTAAAAATGTTCAGTGAACTTGGTGCCAGAAATGTTAAATTAATAACTAATGGCTTTGATGAAGATGACTTCAAAGTTTCCACTGACATTACAGCAGATAAGTTTGTCATTGGACACTTTGGTCTTATTAATCATCTACGAAATCCAACAACGTTATGGAACGCTCTTAATCAAATTTGTAAAGAAAATAAAGATTTTGATTCTAAGCTAGAGATTAGATTATCTGGCAATATTGATTTAAACATTTTAAGTGAAATAGAAAGTTTCAAATATCTTAAAGATAAAATCAAAAATTTAGGATATCTATCACACTCAGAAGTTATTAAACAATACAGTAAAGCTAATGTCCTTTTACTACTTCTTTTCAATTCAGAAAGTGGTAAAGGAAATTATCCTGGAAAAGTTTTTGAGTATTTTGCTGCCCAAAAGCCAATTCTATCTTTTGGACCTAGTGAAAGTGATACGAAAGAATTGTTTACAGAATTTAATAAAGCCTTTTACCACAGTTATGATGATCCAATAGGTACCATAAAAAAAACCATTGAAATATTATTTAGCAAAAAAAATATATCAGATCATTATGATATAAAAAAATTTACTAGAGAAAATTTAACAAAACAGCTAGCTGATCTAATTATTTCCATTCATTAAAATTGAATATAGTGTATAAATTACACATATATTTTTTTTGATTATTTTTGTTAATATGGGCAAAAATAAATTCTTACTGAAGATAATATTTCTTTTTTTTGCTTTTAACGCATATTCACAAACAACAACTGTTAATACATCTATCTGCGATGGTGATAGTATTTTTTTGCAAGGAGCTTGGCAAACTAATGCTGGAACATATAGTGATGTCACAAGTTCAGGAACAGTTATTACAAATTTAGTTGTTAATCCTCTTCCTGTAATTACTCCAAATTTTATCTTCAATGGATCAGCTGTTGTTCAGCCTGGTAATGTATTTCAACTAACTCCAGCGATTAACACTCAAGCAGGGTCAGTTTGGAATAATATCATGATTGACTTGAATCAACCGTTTAGTTTTGATGTTGATGTCTTCTTAGGATGCAATGGAGGTGGAGCTGATGGACTAGCCTTTGTTCTTCAGCCAATAAGTACTTCACTAGGATCAACTGGAGGTGGGATTGGATATCAAAGTATTTCGCCTTCATTTGCGGTTGAATTTGATACCTGGCTCAATAGTCAATACTCTGATCCTTGGTATAATCACGCATCTATTCAAAAAAATGGAAATTTAAACCATACAGGTCCTTCAAACTTAGCAGGTCCTGTTGGATTTCCTCCAACCGGTTTTTCTTCTATTGAGGATTGTCAGTGGCACAAAGCAATTTTTAATTGGGACCCTGTAACTACAAATTTTACACTAGATTTTGACGGTGTACAAATATTAAATTATACAGGTGATATTGTCAATACTATCTTTAATGGAAACCCAAATGTTTATTGGGGATTCACTGGCTCGACTGGTGCTGCAAATAATTTACAAAGATTTAGATTTAATTATGATTTACCAGACACAACAATATGTCAAAATGATTCTATCATAATTAATTCTCTGACAACTGCTAGTTCCTTTACATATAATTGGTCCCCAAACTATAATATTTCAAATAATACATTAGCTGCTCCACTGTTTTATCCAGACACTACAACTATTTACACATTAGATATAACAAACACTTACGGTTGTACATACACTGATTCATTTACAATTAATGTTGATACAACAGCCACTGTAATATTTCCAAGTGTTCCTCAACTATGTGTTGGAGATAGTGCTATTAATTTGAATCTATCCCCAATAGGAGGCACATTAACTGGCTCCGGACTAGTTGGAGTAAATAATGGGTTTTTTAATCCAACTCAAAATATTATTGGTTCATATAATTTAACTTATTTTATTTCAAACCCTCTAACTGGCTGTAGTGATTCGAAAACTCAAAGTATTGTTGTCAACGATACTCCTGTTCTATCATTAGTTTCTAGTAATGTTTCAACTTGCTTAGGGAATGATGGTTCTATCGATGTCAGTGTTTCAGGAGGAAGTAATCCTATTAGCTATACTTGGAATAATGGACAAACAACACAAGATTTAAATAATTTAGCAGCAGGGAATTATTCAGTAATTGCCACAGATATAAATGGATGCCAAGATACTATATCTACATCAATTACTCAACCTAGTCCACCAACTATAATTTTTAGCAAATCAAATGTTTCATGCTTTGGTTTTAACGATGGAAGTATTGATGTTACTGTTTTTGGTGGTCAATCTCCTTATTCTTATTCTTGGACAAATGGTGCAACCTCTGAAGACTTGAACAATTTATCAGCAGGCTTTTACTATTTGAACGTTACCGACTCAAACAACTGTGTTGTCTCACAAGGTATAGTAATTGATCAACCTAGTGAAATAGTCATAAATGTTACAAAAACTGACGTATCTTGCTTTGGTTTCAGCAACGGTAATGCTCAATTAAATATTTCTGGTGGAGCACCTCCTTATATTCAAAACTGGAACGGATTTAACTCAAACAATCTTCTAGCCGGTATTTATTCATACACTGTAATCGATAGTACCGGGTGCTTAAAAAGTGGACAAATAACAATTAATCAGCCAAGCCTACTAAGTGTTTTAAACACAGTAAATTCTGTTACTTGTTACAATGGTTCTAATGGGAGCGTAGATTTAAATATTACAGGTGGTACACCTCCATATATTTCGAATTGGAATGGATTTAACGCAAATAATCTTTCTTTTGGAACCTACAGCTATACTGTTACTGATTTTAACAATTGTTCATACACTGATTCAGTTTATATTTCACAACCAAGTCCTATGCAGGTTACTTCAACTACTTATGATGCAACATGTTATGGATATAACGATGGATATGTAGTTTTAAATATATCAGGAGGTACACTTCCTTATACACAGAACTGGGGAGCTTATGATCCAAATAATTTATTTGCTGGTACTTATAATTATGACATTCTTGACTCTAACGGATGTATATATAGCGATATCATTACTATTTTGGAACCATCTGCTGTGACAGCATCAATAGATACATTTAGAACAAGTTGTTTTGGTTACAATGATGGTTATGTTTTAACTTCCATTAGCGGAGGTACTCCACCTTATGTTGATGACTGGGGAAGTTTTGATCCAAACAATCTCTCAGCTGGAACTTATAATTTTTCTGTTACTGATTCAAGCTCTTGTGTTTATCAGTTCCAAGCTACAATAAGCCAACCAGACGATATTTTAATAAATGAAATTACAAGTAATGTAAGTTGTTTCGGTTTTTCTGATGGAACAGCATCTCTTTCAATAAATGGAGGCACACAACCCTACAATGTTGATTGGGGTGGTATTGATATTAATAACCTTTCTAGTGGTATTTATGTTTATGACGTTAATGATGCAAACGGTTGTGAAAAGAATGATTTTATAAATATTACACAGCCAGACGAACTGACTATAACAGAAGTTATTGATGAGGTAAGTTGTTTCAACTACAATGATGGTTCTATTTTCTTAAATATTTCTGGAGGTACACTTCCTTATAATCAGAATTGGAATGGATTTAATCCCAATCAACTATATGCTGGTAATTATAATTATGATGTGGTAGATGCAAATGGATGTAATTTTTCATCAAATGTTTTTGTTGATCAAGCCAATAAAATACTAGCAAATTTTTCAATTACTCCTCAAGTATGTGAAAATAATAATGTATCAGTTAACTTTGATATTCTTAATCCAAATTCTAATTTTTATTACGCAAAAATTATTGATGCTGATGGCTATGTTTATGAATTCTCTATTGATTCTTCTGGAAATCCATTTTATTTTGATCAAACTCTTGAATTTATACCTCTAACAAGTGGAGAAGTAATTTTTGAACTCATTTCTGATGAATTTGGTTGCCAAAGTGGAATTTTTGACACTAGCTCCATAATTGTTAATCCAAATCCAACACTGCAAATGACAATTGATGATCTTTGCATTAATTCAAGTTCTTTTAAGCTCAATCAAGCAATACCATCTGGGGGATTATATAGTATCAACGACATTGAGCAAAGCATTTTTAATACAGAAGAATTAGGCGTTGGTAGTCATCTTGTCAACTATTATTATAAAGATTTAAATACTGGATGTTCTAATTCTATTTCTGATTTAGTTGTAATATATGATTATCCCAAGGCAAATATTTCTATTACTCCTTCAATCACAGATTCTTTAAACGGAAATATTTATTTTAGTTCAGATTCAGAAAGAGCTAAATATTTTTATTGGTATAGCGACACAATACTATTCTCAAACCAGCAAGAATTTTGGTATGAATATGATAGAGTTGGTGAGTATTCAATTAATTTGGTTGTTTATGATGATTTTGGTTGTTCAGACAGTGCCAATGGTAATTTAGTTATTAATCCTGTTTTTTCAGTATTTATACCTAATTCTTTTACACCTGGAGACAATGATCAAGTGAATAATTATTTTGGTCCAGTAACTTATTCGGAATCAAGTTTTATTATTTCAATTTATAATAGTTGGGGACAAAAAATATATGAATCTTCAGAATTTTGGGATGGTAAGGTAGACGGTAATTTTGTGCCACCAGGTACCTACACCTATTATATTGAAGTGATTGACTTCAAAGGAAAACCAGTGGATTTCTCTGGAAAACTTCAGATAATTAGATAATGGGTATTGTTATAAATCAAAGTATTAAAAACTCATTAAGTTTTTACTTTGGTATGTTTTTAGGTGCTATAAGCACAGTCTTTGTGTATCCTAATGTTTTCAATGATCAACCTGACCACTGGGGTTTGATACAATTAATTGTTGCATATTCGTTTATAATATCTACATTTTCAAATTTTGGAGTTCCAAAAACTTTTATAAGGTTTTTTCCAATAATTGTAAATAAATCTAAATTTTATTTTTTCTCTTTTCTTCTTATCACGACAGGCTATCTTTTGTTTCTTATTTTGGCATTATTTTTTGAAGATTGGTTTTTTAAATTTATAAGCGCTAGCCCTCTTTTAATTGATAAGTTTTATCTCATATATTTTATGGTACTAATTATTAGCTTCTATGAGCTTTTTGTTAGTATTTCTAGATCAAATTTAAACTCCACATTACCAACATTTCTAAATGAGGCCTTTTTAAAAAGTTATAACCTAATTGTATTGGTTTTACATGGATTAAAGATTTTAAATTTTGATCAATTTTTATTTTTTTATGTTGGAGGATACTTAATGAAGCTAATAATCATTTTCATATCACAGCTCAACAGTAAGAGTATTAATTTGATTTTCAGCTTACGTGGTATTAAGATAACTGAATTAATACAATTTGGTCTTTTTGTTATAGTTGGTGGAGCCTCAGCTATGCTAGTTTCTCGCTTAGATATGGTTATGATTGGTAAATTTATGGGACTTAAGCATGTAGCTTTTTATTCTGTAGCTTTTTATGTTGGAAATGCTATCAGAGTTCCAGGAAGAGCTGTTGTTGCTATTTCTGCACCCATAGTTTCAAAAGCTTGGAAAAATAATGACTTAAAATTAATTAAAGATATTTACTATAAGTCTTCAATTAATCAACTAATAATAGGTGGAATTTTTTTTGTTTGTGTTTGGCTTTCGGTAGATGATATTTTTTCTTTGTTGCCTGAAAAGTTTTCTGGTGGTAGACTTGTAGTTTTTTTTATTGGATTATCACAATTATTTAATGTTGCCATGGGAGTTAATGGAGCTATAATTCTTAATTCTAAGTATTATAGATTCGATTTATACGCAAATTTGTTTCTATTGGCTGTAACTTTTTTATCAAATTATTTGTTTATCCCAGATAGTAGTCCTTTGAAAGAACTAGGAATAGTTGGTATTAATGGTGCAGCATTTGCCACTGCATTGTCTATATTTTTATTCAATTTTATAAAATTTGTATTTATTTATGTTAAAGTTAAATTGCATCCTTTTGACATTAAAACTCTCTATTCAATATTATTATTGTTGTTTGTTTACTATGTAGTTGATAGTCTTTCCTTAAATCTTAATCCATATTTGAATATATTACTTAATTCATCCATATCTTTAATAATTTTTGTACCTATCTTATTATACACCAAATTATCGTTAGAATTGTTAAGTATTTACAACAATTTTAAAAATAGATTATGGTAACAATTAGTGTTATTATAACTGTTTACAACTCTGAAGATTCTATTGAGGAAGTTATTAAATCTATAAAAGATCAAACTGGAGTTGGTTCTGAGTTTAACTTAGAAGTAATTGTTGTTGATGATTGTTCGACAGACAATTCATATAATTTATTAAAAGATTTGGATATTAATCTTTATCAGAATGAAACAAATTCAGGTGGTCCCAACAAAGGAAGGAATTTAGGTATGGAAGTTGCTGAAGGTAGTTTTATTTGTTTTTGCGATCATGATGATATATGGGAAAAAGAAAAAATATTAAAAATGCTTAAACTTAGTAAGCTTGCCCCAATCATAAGTTCTGGATATACTGTCAATGATTTAGTAAATTCAAGAAAATTTGAAAGAGTTAATAGTAGTTCAGCAAAGAGATATGTAGAATACCCAAAAAATATTTCTTTTTTATCAAAGCTTACAAAAAGTAACATAGGTCAAAATTTATATTTAGGAAGTATAATGATTCACAAAGATCTCGCAAAAATTAAATTTGAGGAGGAGCATGGTATGGCAGATTTTGATTGGATTCTAAAAATACTTCATAATAACTCCTCTGTTGAGGTTTGTGAGTCTTTATACAAAAGAAACATTAAAAAAACTAATCTGTCATTGGATAGAAGATATAGAAAAAATGACTTTGATATTACATATAGAAGCATAAAAAGTTTTTATGATGATTACCCAACAGAGGTTAGCATAGGACTAAAGAAGACACATGGTACTTATGCGAGATATTTTTATCTTATAAATGACATGAAAATGGCAAGATTACATTTTTTAAAGTCTAAAATTAATCTTAAAACTATCTTATACTTTATCACTACATTTGTTGGATCGAGAATTGTAAAAAAAATATTTAATGTCTTCGGCTAAAGGAAAGTTAGTTTTAATTTTAGGACTACAAAGAACTGGAACTACATTACTTGCAAGTATGTTAGGTGGTCATTCTGAGGTAAATATGCTATTTGAATCTGTATGTAGTGATACAACCAGCTTAATTGGAAAAAAAATTTCTGCAAATAAGCTTCTAGTCTACAGACAAATTAGATTTACTCAAAGAGCTAGTAGATTGGGTCATTTAATTAATCGGATTGTAAATTTAGATTTTAAAATAAAGAATAAGCATCATAAAAAAAGACCTTATCCAACTTCTAAACTATCTATAAAGGACTATGAAAAACTTGGATGTAAATTTATTATTATTGAGAGAGATGAGAAATCATCAATAGATAGTATGATATCTAGAGCCAAGCAAAGCTTTGCAGAGGCAAAAAATGAATATGATAAAGGAATGCTCATATTAAAAAAAGTAAAAGCTCTGGATTCACATACTATTAGTTTTTTAGACTTAGTAAATAATACAGAAATTACCTTAAAAAATATTTGTGAGTATCTAGAAATAGATTTTGAAAAAAGAATGCTTGAAGGACCTAAATACAATTTTGTTTATCCAAATGAAAAAGTCATAAGAAAAACTTCTTAAAGTCCTCTATTTTTTCATAATAATCTCTTATGAACTTAATTTCATTTTCTGCTATTTTTATTTCAACTGAGAGATCTTTCTTGTGTCTTATTCTTTTTTTAATATCATTACTTGAGCTTTTAATTTTTGAAACATTTAAAAAACTATAGACTGTTTCAAGTACTCTTTCAGGACTTGTAGCTATATGGCTATAGTTTATAAACAATATTTGCTTTCTGCTAAAATATTCTAAGTATTCATTTATTAATTTGTGATAATGCCCTCTTTTCTTCATATCAAATAAGTTCCTTTTAAAGGCTTCCATAATACTTATCTTTTTATCGATATACTTTCTTCCAATTTCCATTTTATATTGGGAAACTGCCCTGTCAGTAGGGTCCCTTAGTATTACTAATAATTTTATGTTTTTATTATAGTTATATATTCTTTTGGCTGTAGATTTATTTAGTATGTATGAAGGAGTAAACTCACCAATAATTTTTTGACCTTTTGCATCTCTGAATAAAAAATTATAATAAAGTGAATTTGTAAATTTAGTTTTATCAAAATAATGGAGTTCTTTTCTTGGGTGAATATATATTTCAGGATGCTCTTTTAGTATACTGGATAACCAAGTTGTACCGGCCTTTTGGACGCCAATTCCAATAAAGTTAACTTTAGGACTAAACATTTAGAAAAGCTTTGATATTCCAAATAACCACCTAAACATGAAGTAGTCTTTGTCATTTGCTGGTGGTCTATTTAAAAATAATGGAAAGTCTAATCTTACAGTAAGAGGATTAACAGTTTCTAATGGAGTCCACTGCGAAACATTAATGAAAAAACCTATACCAGCATCAGCTCTAATTTCCGAAAACGTATCTATAAAATTTTCTCGAGACAATTCTTTATTGGTAATAATACCTGCATCAGCAAAAATATATGGCTTTATGCCAATAGTATTTATTGATCTTGCAATTAAACTAGTAAAATCAACTTCTAAATTAATAGAACCACCACTTGTTCCATTATAGCCAAAAAAATCAAAATTACCATTATCATCATATTCTGGAGCTAGATAACCAGAATATCCCCTTAGATTTAAACCACCAGAATGATGAAAATGATTTATGCTTTCACCATATCCTAAATATTCTGAATTTATAAATCCTTTTGATCTAGTATACTTATTATTCATCATATTCTCAAGATTTGAACCTGATAAATATAGTTTACTTTCAGGAGCCCAATTAGAACCATTTCCAAATTGGAAAAAAGCTCTACTTCTAAAAATTAGTTTGTTTAATTTTCTATTGTTAGTAGCAGTGAAAATTAATTTAGTATAATCATAGTCACTTAAAAAACCAGAGTTCATTAACTCAACAGATAAAAGACCATTTCCTGAGTGATCACCGTTGTAAAACTTAGTAAAGTTAATATCAATTCTGTTATTAAATAACCCATAGGCCCAATCTTCATGAATTAAATAATTAGACACATTGGGATTGTTTCTATACAAAGATTTAAGTTTAATATTAACTTGAAATTTTTCATTTCTACTTTTATTTAAAAGGTTTATTTCGTTAGTTGCTAATCCATCTAACATACTAGAAAATATGAAGAAACTAGAGTTTTTAGTTAGTAAATCAAGATTGTGTTTGTAATAAGCTCTGTAAGAAAATTTATCATAATCTTCTTTCTGATCAAAATCCTCTTGCATCATAGCTGAGTTAATCCAAAAATTCAAGTCAAATGTATGGTGATGATTCATGTATGACCCATTTGCATGAAATCCATATTTAATTCCGTCATAACTGTTCCACCATATATCAGGTCTATATTTTATCTCATAATTTCTCCAGTCAGGATATTGCCATATTTTATGATCTAGTTCATAATTAATATTTCGTTTTAAAGAATTGTCTGGCATATAACAATCCCCTAGTCTTTCTGATGGATCAATTACTACATCTTCAATTCCATTTGGAATATTTACAACTGTTTTGTAAGTAGGATGAACCAAATCCCAGCCATGCCATTTTTCAAGAACTTTCGCGTCAGTCTCCTTTACAAACCATTGATTTGGAATATGAAATTTATATTTTTTCTTGTCTTTAGCTATTACTGTGAAGTCTATTGGAGATTGCATTCTTTTTTTTCTTTCAAAATGTAATTCATACTCGTCATTTCCAATTTTATTTACCTTATTAATCGAATAATCTAATCTTTTATCTGTTTCTAGCCACTGATCAAAAAACCAATTAAGGTCCACTTTTGTGTAGTTAATAATCACATTTCTAAAATCATCGTCATAGGGGTGTGCCATTTTCCATGTGTTGAAATAATGTTTCATTGATTTTAAAAATAATTCATCACCAAGTACATATTGTAAATTATATAACATTGCTGCAGTTTTATAATAAACATGTCTATATCCACCACCATGTCCATGAGCATCATCAAATTGATCTGAGTGAGTTGCAAGAACTGGGTCTTTTTGTTTTGTTGCGTCTTTTATATATGAATAATAAATCTCGCTGTCTATTGCTTTAAAAGGTTTATAAAACTTTGATTTATACCAATTAGTTCTCTTGTTTTCGATCATAAATTCACCATCAATTTTAATTAAAGCCCAAGCTGTTAAAAATTGAGTAAAACCTTCATCTAAAAGAGCTCTGTAAGTTTCATTATTACCAATTTGACCGAAGAACCACATATGTCCTATCTCATGAGCAAGAAGATCTCTGTAGCCAGGATCAGAACCACGATCCAGAGTAATCATCGGATATTCCATTCCATCTTGTGCATCCGCAACAATAACTTTGTGATAGACATATTCTCCAAAATCCTCAGAAAAAACTTTGAGGCACTCAGCACCAAAATCAGCAGCATTTAGCCATCTAGATGCATGGGGTTCTTGTACTAAAGAATAGCATACTTTATCTTTCCATCTTGCCTCTCCAATTCTATATGTTGGATCTGCGGTAAATGCAAAGTCGTGAACATTTTCAGCATGAAAATACCAAGTTTTTCTATTGTTCTTGTTGTATGGAATTATAACAGAGGGTTCACTATTCCATTTTTTATTTGAAAAGTTTTTTAGATCTAATTTTTTTCTAAGTTCATCAGGTAAAACCTCACTTCTGTTTACTAAATTTCCTGTTGCTTCAACAATAAAATTTGAGGCAAAGGTTAATTTGACATCAAATGTTCCAAAGTTACCATAGAACTCTCTGCCTAAATGTTGATCCTTTGTCCATCCAAACTTACTATCGTATACACAAATTCTCGGGTACCAATGAACACCGTTGTAGTGTTTATAACCCCAACTCTCATAACTTTTCATTCTTCTTCTAACACTTCCCTGGTCGAAATATGTTTTGAAATCAAGTTCAAAAAGTGTACTATCTCCTGGAAAAAGAGGTGAGTTAAGGTATATTTTAAAAATTGTGTTGTCTAAATCGGTTATAACATCTTTATTATCAACCTTAATAGATTCTATTTTAGTTCCTAGACCTTGCTTTTCATATTTTCCGTAAATAGGGTTCTTATGATTTTGTTTTTGAAGTTCATCATAATATGAGCCGGGTTGAAATGCGTTCTGATATAAATGGAAATAAACTTCATATAGCGTATCGGTAGAGTTATTCCAGTACTTTAATTTTTGAGAGGCAGAGATTATATCAGTTTCTTCATTAATTTCGGCATCAATTTCATAATAAACATCTTGTTGCCAATAGCCTGGGTATGGTAATTTGTTTTTCCAATAGTTAGGATTTTCAGAACTTCTGTAGGAATTGGGAGGGTAAAGTGGATCATATTTTATCTGTGCTGATAAATTAATTGAAATTATACACAAGAGAAATATTATATTTTTAGCTGGCATTTTTATTAATTTTTTTTGAAAAGGTTGTATTGAGCTCAAAGCCCAAAATTAGTATAAAAGAATTAAAATACATCCACAAGAGAATGATCATTAGTGTTCCAATTGAACCATATAATTTGTTATAGGTGTCAAAATTATTTATGTAAATACTAAAAAGTATCGAAGTTATAATTATAAATAAAGAGGAAAAAACAGAGCCAATATTTATAAATCTAAATTTTATTTTTTTGTTTGCAAGAAAGAAAATAATTGTTATTCCACTATAAAGAGATGCAAACAATATTAACCATTTTGAAAACATAAACATTTTTATCGAACTAATATTTACTAGATTTTCTCTTATTAAAAATGATATAAGTTTTTCGCCTAATATGATAAATAGAATTGATAAAATTACAAGTAGAGTAATGATTATAGTTATCTCAAGTGCTATTAATCTTTTTTTAAAAAATCCAATTTCATTGTTCACATGGTATGATGCATCAAATGCTTCTAAAAGGGAATAAGCCCCATTAGTTGAGAAAAAAATTGTTAGTAAAAAACCTATAGATAATAATTCAGCTCTAGGATTACTTAATATATCATTTATTAAAAATAATACTGAATCATTTGTCATAGGTGGTAATATATCAATTATAATTTCAAATATCTTTTTTTGAAAATCGGTAACTGGTATATAAGGAATAAGTGTAAATAGAAAAATCAGAGCAGGAAAAAAAGCTAAAAAGAAATTAAAAGCGATTGAAGAGGCTCTTGTTGAAATTGCCCCTTTTTTTAACCCATTAAAAAAGAATAGTAATATTTCTTTTAGCTCATATTTATTTAAAAAGTTCACTATTTCAAAATTAATAAGCTCATGTCAAAACATTCAACACTGTGAGTTAGAGAACCACAAGAAATAAAATCAATTCCACATTCTGCATATTCAACAATGTTATCAAAATCTATATTACCTGAAGATTCAATTTTAAATATGTTTCTGCATATATCAACTGCTTTATTTGTATTATGGATATTAAAATTATCCAAAATAATTCTGTTGATTTCTTTAAATTGCAATATTTTCTTTAACTCATCAATGCTTCTAACTTCAACAATTATATTATAAATAAGATTATTCTTTTTTAAATATTGAATTGTTTTTTTTACAGTTGTTTGAATGTCTTCATTAAAGTCAATATGGTTGTCTTTAATCATAATTTCATCATATAATCCAAATCGGTGATTAGTACCTCCACCAATTCTCACAGCCCATTTTTCTATTATCCGATTCAGTGGTGTAGTTTTTCTTGTATCTAGGATTTTACAATCAGTATGATTAATTAAATTTTGAAATTTTTTTGTTTTGGTAGCTATTCCACTCATTCTTTGCATTGAATTTAAAACAAATCTTTCTTTAGCTAGTATTTCTCTTGCATTTCCACTCACCGATAATAACTTTTGACCATTTTTAATTTTTTCTCCATCAGAAACAAATCTTGTAAATACTAGATTGGTACTATTGAATTCAAATATTTGTTTAGCCAATTCTATACCAGCAATTATACCTTCATCTTTAGAAATAAGTTCAGCAGATGTGCTTTTACTTTCTTCTATGCAAGATAGTGATGTTATATCCCCATTTTTGATATCTTCTTCAAGTGAATCTGAAATAAACTTTTCTAAATTTTTCATAAAAAATTAATTTCTTTAATATTGATTTAAAAATACAAAATAATGAATATTGAATTGATTGTTATAGGTAAGACATCAGAAAACTATCTAAAGATTGGAATTCAAGACTATCTTAGTAAGATTTCAAGATTTTGTAGTATTAGTATAAATATTCTTAAATCCCACACTAATAAAAGTCTCTCTACTAATGAGATAATCAAATTGGAGGCAAAAAGTATATTTCAAGTAATTAAACCAAAAGACTTTTTAATTTGTCTGGAATTAAATGGTAAAAAGATAAACTCGCTAGAGCTTTCAAAAGAAATAGAGAATTTAACAAATATTGGTAGAAGAGACTTGAAATTTTTGATCGGAGGACCATATGGAATTTGTGTTGATGTCAAAAAAAGATCGAATAAAATGATATCATTGTCTTCAATGACTTTTTCACACCAATTAGTTCGATTGATTTTTTTAGAGCAGTTATATCGATCATTTTCTAAATTAAATAACTTTCCTTATCACAAATGAAACAAATAGTTTTTTCTACACACAATGAAAATAAGTTAAAAGAGATAAAAAAAATACTTTCAGATAATTTTAAAATCTTAGGTTTAAGTGATTTAAATTTCGATAATGAAATAATAGAGTCTGGTAAAACCTTGGCGCAGAACGCAGACATTAAAGCTTCATATATAAATAAATTATATAATATCGATTGTTTTGCTGATGATACTGGTTTGGAGATAAATTCTTTAAATGGAGAGCCAGGAGTTTATTCAGCTAGATATGCTGGTGATGAGTGTAGTTCAGAAAAAAATATTGAAAAAGTATTAAATAGTTTGTCAAATAAAAAATGCAGAAAAGCTGTGTTTAAAACAGTTATCTGCTTAGTATTCAATAATGAAAAATATTTTTTTGAAGGAAAGGTATATGGTTCCATTTCACCAAAAAGAATAGGCAAACACGGTTTTGGATATGACCCAATATTTATTCCAGATGGATTTAATAAAACTTTTTCGCAGATGTCTATAAATGAAAAAAATAGAATTAGTCATAGAGCGATAGCAGTTGAAAAATTATCAAAGTTTTTAAAGAGTAGAGTCACTAAATAGTATAAGAAACAAACTTTGAAATATCTCCATTATTTTTAATAATCTCTCTAACTATTTTTGAGGAGATATGAGAATAAGTAGGGGAGCTGATGAAAAAAACAGTTTCAACATTATTATCAAGCTCTCTATTTGAATTTGCAATATCTTTTTCATAAGTAAAATCGATTTCGTTTCTTATTCCACGAATCAAAAAATTTATATTCTCTTTTTTACAAAAATCTATTGTTAAACCTTCATAACAATGAACACTAATTCTATTGTTTTTTTTATATAGTAAATTGATTTTTTCAATTCTTTTTTCTAGTGAGAAAAAATTATTTTTAGTTGAATTTTTTGAAATGCCTATTAGAATTTTGTCAAATAAATTTAGAGATTGCTTGACAATATCTTCATGACCTTTAGTAAATGGATCGAATGATCCTGGAAATAATCCTGTTTTCATTTTTTAATTATTCATTTGCAAAGAAACTAAAATTTACATTTCCGTATCTTTTATGTAAGTAACAGTTTTCAAATCTATTGTTATTGTCATGTTCAATTATTAAAGTTCCATTTTTCTTCAGTAAATTTCTTTCATTTATTTTATCAATTAAGGAATCATAGTATCTAAATGTAAAAGGGGGATCACAAAAAATAATTTCAAAATCTTCTTTGCAAACCTCCAAAAATTTTAATGCATCTGATTGAATTACTTTTATGTTAAAATCAAATTTTACTTTACTTTTTTTTAATGAATTTATTATGGAATTATTTATGTCTATGCATGTAATTTTTTTACAACCTCTGGATGCAAATTCAAAGCTAATGTTGCCTGTCCCAGCAAATAAATCTAAGACATTAATCTTTGAAAATTGATAATTATTATTAAGTATATTAAATAATGCTTCCTTTGCAAAATCAGTAGTTGGTCTGATGTTAGAGTTCTTTGGATAAATTATTTTTTGACCTCTCTTACTTCCTGAGATGATTCTCATATTATTTGATTTAAAACTATTTTGAATTTTGAAGAATCAGTGTTTTCTATTTTTGATTTTTCAACTGTAAATTCTCCCAAGTAATCTTTTAGAAGTGAATTTGTCAATTCATTTACTCTTCCACTTATTTTAAATGCACATTTCTCACGACTAATTTTTAATTGCTTATTTGTATTTAGTATTAGATAAAGAATATCTTCTTCACTCTTAATAATAAATTTATTGTGAAATATAACTTCATTATTATAAAAATATGTAATGTAAATTGTATCATAGCAAATATGAACTTTTAAAGATGGGAGAGGGTTTAATTCATTTAAATAATTTTTTATTAGTATGGTGTCTGAGCAGGAAATACTTGAATTGTTAAAATAATTGTTAAATAAGTTATTTATACTATTAGGAATTGAATAAATTATTTCTAATACACTATCATTGTGACTAATCAAGTCACATTTTATATTTTCATGAACATCAGTTTCCAGTTCAAGCATTTTTAATTTTTCATTATCTGTTGTTTGACCTGAACCATTGACAATGCAATTTATAGATGAGATTGAAATTGTATTTGAATAAAAGTTTCTTTTCACGAATTCGTCAGAATTAATAATTGAAACTATTTTATTCGATAGTTGATTTGCATTTTTAATTTCAATAAAGTATTCTCTTATAATTAGATACTTCATTGTGTTTGGGTCTAATACTGCATATCTAAAAAAGTTAACACTTAACTCAACTGATAGATGATAATTTGAGCAGGACTCAACTTCGAAATTTTTTGAAATAAAATTAAATTTCAATAAATTATTCTCCCCAATTTCCATTTAGAGATGCTTCATTCATTGATCCAACTTTTAAGAGTTTTTCCAAATCATATTTCTTATTTTTTGCATTTAGTCCAAATAAGACATTTTTGTATGTTGCTGATATTTCAAAAACCTGAACATTGACGTTCCCTTTGTTAATGACTCCAGCATCTATGATGTAATCAATATCTGCAAATGGGATTTTAGTCATATTATTTTCATCAATGGGAAATGTATTGTTTCTTGTTTTTTTGTAAACTTCATCAAATAATGTTTCTCTTACTGCAACATATGATGTGTCTCTGGAAATTATTGCCATTTCAAGAGCTTGTTTATCGGTTAAAGAGTCCGGTGTTTCTCCCTCAGCTTTTACAATGAATAAAGAATCGTTGAAGTAAAAGTTCAATAATGTATCAAAATTATCACAGAATTCGTTGTTTGCTTTTTTGTAAGCAACTTGTAACAGCCTTAAGTCTTTAAGCTTTTGAACATTTTGGTCAATTCTGATTTTTGCTTCTTTTTGAAATGCTATCTCACTGTTAATGCTGTTAATAACAAGATATGAAAGAAATAAAATCAAAGGCCATAGTAATATTTTTATGTATTTTTCTTTCATTATTTTTTTGACAAATCTACAATTTTTACTTTTTACTTAGTTTTATTTACCTTTTATTTGCATCTGATGTATAGAATTTCAAAAATAATATTTAGTTTTCTTGGGTGGAGAATAATAGGAGATAATGATTTCCCTAACAAATGTGTACTCATAGCTGTCCCACATACTTCTAACTGGGATTTTTTTTATGCAAGACTCTATTCCTACATCATTAAAATTAAACCAAAATATCTAGCTAAAAAAGAACTTTTTGTTCCGCTTATATCATATTTAATAAAGTTAAATGGTGGAATTCCAGTTGATAGATCAAAGAAAAATAAATTAGTTGACTTACTTTCAAATAAAATAATGGATAGTAAAACAATAATTTTATCACTTTCGCCAGAGGGAACTAGAAAAAAAGTTGATAAATGGAAAACAGGTTTTTATTACATAGCTCAAAAAGCAAATGTCCCAATTGTGATAGTTGGTATCAACTACAAAAAAAAAGAAATTGGAATTATAGATAAATTATCTCCTACAAATAATATCGAAAATGATATGAAGCGTATTCAAGAAAAACTTACTAATATAATTGGGAAAATTGAAAAAAATTTTAATCCTATAATATACTAGCATTGTTAATAAATGATGTAATAAATTTCATGACAGTTAAACCTATATTTAAACATTAATTTAAATTTAGTGAAAATATGAAAAGCGTGAATCTAGCCACTGTTCAACAAGCAAAAGATATGGGTTTGCTTGAATCTGAGTTTGAAAAAATTAAAGAAATTCTTGGTCGTACCCCTAATTTTTGTGAACTAAGTATATATGGAGTCATGTGGTCTGAGCATTGCTCTTATAAAAACTCCATATTATGGCTAAAAAAATTACCAAAAGATGGACCTAATATGCTCGTAAAAGCTGGGGAAGAAAATGCTGGATTAGTTGACATCGGTGATGGTTTAGCTTGTTGTTTCAAAATTGAATCTCATAATCATCCATCAGCAATCGAGCCATATCAAGGTGCTGCAACAGGAGTTGGTGGTATCAATAGAGATATCTTTACTATGGGAGCTAGACCAATTGCTCAATTAAACTCATTGAGATTTGGAGATATCAGCTTAGAAAGAACTAAATGGCTTTTGCGTGGAGTAACTAAAGGTATTGGGGACTATGGTAATGCTTTTGGAATTCCAATTGTTGGAGGTGAAGTATTTTTTGACAATTCATTCAATACAAATCCACTTGTTAACGCATTTTCTGCAGGTATTATGAAATCTGAAAATATGATCTCTGCAGTTTCAAAGGGAGTTGGAAACCCTATTTTTATTGTTGGTTCAAGAACTGGAAAAGATGGAATACATGGTGCATCTTTTGCCTCTAAAGATTTAAGTGAGGATTCATCAGAAGACTTGCCTGCTGTTCAAGTTGGTGATCCATTTCAAGAAAAATTATTACTAGAGGCTACAATGGAATTATCAAAAACTGATGCAATTGTTGGTATGCAAGATATGGGTGCTGCTGGAATTACATGCTCGACAAATGAAATGAGTGCAGCTGGTTCGCATGGAATGAAAATATTTTTAGATAAGGTGCCTACTAGGCAATCTGATATGAAAGATTGGGAGATACTTCTATCCGAAAGTCAAGAGAGAATGTTAATAGTAGTCAATAAAGGAAATGAAAATGTTGTTAATGAAATATTTAAAAAGTGGGATCTATCATGTGAAAAAATTGGAGAAGTAATTCAAGGTGATTATGTAGAGTACTATATGCACGATTCGTTAGTTGCAAAAGTACCATATGATTCTTTAGTATTAGGTGGTGGAGCTCCAATTTACGAAAGAGAATACACTGAGCCAGAGTATTTTAAAAGCTATAAAAACTTTAATATTGAAAGTGTTAAACTTCCAAGTGATCTTGTTAAAGTTGCTAGGTTTATGTGTGAAAATCCAAATACTTCTTCTAAAAGATGGGTTTTTGAACAATATGATTCAATGGTTGGTACAGTAAATATGTCAACAAATATTAATTCTGATGCAGCCATAGTTAATTTAAAAGGATCCAAACGAGCATTAGCAATGACTGTTGATTGTAACTCAAGATTTGTTAATTCAAACCCTCAAGATGGCTGCTCTATGGCTGTTGCTGAGGCTGCAAGGAATATTGTTTGCTCTGGAGGAGTTCCTTCTGCAATAACCAATTGTTTAAATTTCGGTAATCCGTATAACCCTGAGGTATATTGGCAATTTGTGAACTCAATTAAAGGGATGAAATTAGCGTGTGAAAAATTTAAAACTCCAGTCACTGGTGGAAATGTTAGTTTCTATAATCAAACAAGTGATGATAATATTGAAATACCTGTTTTCCCTACACCTACAATTGGAATGCTTGGTATAGTTGAAGATAAATCTCATATAACATCTCTTTCATTCAATAGTGAAAAAGATTTGATATTTTTAATAGGAACCTCAAAAAATAATATTTCATGTTCCGAGTACTTAACATCTTTTCATAACATTAAAGAATCACCAACTCCTGAATTTTGTCTTGATACTGAGTTCAAACTACAAGAAGCTATCAAGAATTTAATCAGAAAAAATCTTATTAAATCTGCTCATGATGTTTCTGATGGTGGTCTTTTTATCTGCTTGATTGAAAGTTGTATTGACAAAAATTTTGGATTTCAGATAAGTGGAGAAAAATCTATTAGGGATGACGCATTTTTATTTGGTGAAAGTCCAAGTAGAGTTATAGTTTCTGTTAGCAAATCAAAAGAAAATAATTTTGTTAAACATTTAGAATCTGAGAAAGTTGATTTCAGATTAATTGGAAGTGTTACATCTGCTGAGATAAGCTACAACGACATAAGTTTTGGTGATATAAAAGATTACAAAAATTTATATGAGAATTCTTTGTTAGATAAAATGAACTCTTAAATTTTAATAATTAATCTCGCATTTAGTTGTCTTGATGTCAAGTAGTTTGGAACAGCATATTGTCTTCCATTAATATCACTGACCCAAAGGTACGAAACAGTATTATTAATGTCCAATAAATTAAATACTTCAGCGGAAAGCCAAATTTCTTCAAAATAGTTGAGAAATTTAAATCTAGAAACTTTTTTACTGCTTTTTATTCCAGCAGAGAATCCAATATCAACTCTCCTGTATGACGGTATTCTTAAAATATCCTCGTATTTTTCTGAATTTGGTGGACCAAAAGGTAATCCAGATCCATATTTTAAGTTTAAATGCATTTTGTAATTTGGATTATTTGGAACATAATCTTGAAAGAAAAGTGAAAAGTTTACTCTCTGATCTGTTGGCCTTGGAATAAAACCAACCTCAGATTGACTATTGTCTTCGTTTATAATATAATCTCCTACAATATCTTCTGCAGTTTTCATTATTGATAAGCTTGCCCAACTTTCAACTCCGTTTACAAATTCTCCATTAATTTTAAAATCAACTCCTGTTGCATATCCGTTTGATTTCTCGAAAGGTAAATATTGTATTCTTACGTTGTCAATTTTATATGGAATTAAATTTTTTAAATCTTTGTAGTAGATTTCTGTTACAAGTTTAAAAGTTCGTCCCCATGAATAAAAAAGATAATCACTTGAAAGCACGTGATGTATTGATTTTTGAGCTCTAATATTATTATTTAATTGCCCACTTTCATCTCTTAGTTCCTTGTAAAAAGGGCTTTGATAATAAATTCCTGAAGCTAATCTAAACACAAAATCTTTTTCCCATAATGGGGCGTATGCTAATGAAATTCTGGGGCTCAGTAAAAGATCTTTATTAAAAGACCAGTAGCTAGTTCTTGTTCCAGCTGTTAAAGAGAGATTCTTATAATCTTTTGCAAATTGAAAAAATGAAGTAACTCTATTTGAATTTATGTTTATTTCTGTTTTTCTAACCTCATCCAGAACAAAATTATTGTTATTGGAAATTGTATCAAATTGATTACTGGATGATGGAATATTATATCCAGCGGAATCAATAAGCCTCCATTCATTTATAATATCTGCGAAAATTTCTTTTTGTAACTTAACTCCCCAATTTAAATTTGTGTTGTTTATGAAATGAGTTCCTTTCAAAGAAAGGTTAAAGATGTTTGCATTCAAACTGTTTCTTGAGTGATCAATATATTTACCTATTCCTCTATTATATGCTATATCTCCAAATGAATTAGAACCTAAATTATTATCTAGTTGGTATAGAAAATATCTTCCCATTATATCATAGTTCTCACTCTCATTTATTTCAAAAAAAGATAGATTAGTCTGAAAATTTGAGTTTTCAGAAATTTTAAATTTGTTGATTAAAGTTGTGAAGAATGTCGCAAATTCATCTTTTTCTTGTCCATCAAAAAAAATTCTGAGTTTTAAAGCTTCATTTATATTGCCAAATTCAGTATCTCTGCTTGTTGGAACCATTAAATAATTATTGTAATTATAATTAGAAAGAATATTGAGGTTCCAGTAATCAAGAATTTTAAAGTTAAAGCTAGACTGCACATCAAAAAAACGAGGTCTATATTCAGCATCAGTATCTAAAGAGTTAAGTATATAGTTTGTAGTTTTATATCTTAATCCAATCAAAAAAGAAGTTTTTTTGTTTTTTGATACTCCTTGAGTGTGAAAGTTGGTCCCAAGTAAACTTGTTGAAATAGATGTCTTATTTTTTTTTGGAACAATATACTTGATATCTAAAACAGATGACATTTTATCTCCATATTTAGCTTCAAATCCTCCTGATGAAAAATTAATTTCACTTACTAAATCAGAATTAATAAAACTCAAACCTTCTTGTTGACTAGAGCTTATTAAAAAAGGTCTATAGATTTCAATACCATTTACATAAACTAAGTTCTCATCAAAATTACCACCTCTAACAGAATATTGTGAGCTTAACTCATTTGCTGAGCTCACGCCGGGTAATGTTTTTATCATTGCTTCTACGCCGCTATTGCCTGTTGGTAAGATGCTGACTTGCTTTGGCTTAATTTTACTTAGTCCTTTTTTTCTTATTTCTTTATCACCAACAATAACCTTATTTAGTAATATATTTTTTTCAAATAATGTTATATCAAGTTGGTAATTCTGACTTTTTTCTAATCTTGGAATTCTAATTTTTTCAGTTTGATATCCCACTGAGCTAAATTTCAGAACAATTGATTTCTTATTTTCAATATTAATTAAGTAATAACCATTTTTGTCTGATGTTACACCAATATTTTTATTTACAGAAATATTTATTTCAGAAAGTGGCTTATTATTTTCATCAACAACTTTTCCTGAGATAATTTGTGAAAAACCTTCTAGGGCTATTAAGGACAAGAAAAGTAGAAATGATGATTTCATATGGGACAAAAATAAACTTAAATTTGTGCAGTAATAGAACTTTAATAAATGAAATTTATTGTATTGTTAAGAATTATAATTATTAGTATATTAATAACAATATCATCATGTAGTAGTGGAGATGTTTCTAAATTTGATAAAGAAGTTATTTTTTATAATGACTCCACTAATTACGAAAAAGTTAAAATTAAGACACACTAAAGATGAAAAAAATACTAATTCTTTGTACTGGAAATTCTTGTAGGTCTCAAATGGCAGATGGAATTTTGAAAGAAAATTTGCCTAATTCTTTTTTAATTAAGAGTGCTGGAACAAAGCCGGAGCCAGTAAATAAATACGCTATAAAAGTAATGAATCTAATAAACATCAATATTTCTAAAAATGAATCTAATCACATCAACGATTTTGACAGTATATTATTTGACTATGTAATAACTGTTTGCGATAATGCCTTAGAGATATGTCCAGTATTTAATAATGCTAGAAAACACATACATAAAAGTTTTCGTGATCCCGCAAAGTTTAAGGGAAACTTAAAAGACACACTAAATTTTTATTCAGAAATTAGAGATGAAATAAGTTTATTCCTTATTAAATTAATAAAAGAAGATATACTTAAGGAAGAGTCTTGCTAAATTTTTCTTCATTTCCAACATTATCAGTAACAGTTAAATCTAATTTTATTGGAACTGTGTAGACTGAATCTATTTCATGAAAAATCTTATTTTTTTTGAGGTCATATTCAAATAGAACCCATTTTTCATTTATTTTTCCTTCATAATTTTTTATTCCACTTTCATTGTCTTTAATTTGAAATGAAATTTTGGAATTTTTCTTTAGTTCTATATTTTTTCTGTTTAGTAAAACAATCTTTGGATTTATACTATCTGCTGCTAAACAAAATTCACCAAAACTTTTGCTTTTAGCTGAAACAAAATTTCCTCTTTTTTTATTACCAATATAAATCAAATTACCATTATCGATTTTGGCTACATATAGATTTTTATTTCTTTTGTTTGTTTTAATTGAAATAACAAATTCTTTATGTAATGGTTCATATGCATAATGACATTTATAAATTTTTCTATTTTGATTTTCTGATTCAATAACTTGATAATCAAAATCAATATCACGATAAAGAGATTTTTTCTTCATATGTAATTGAAAATCTTTTTCATTAATTACATTAGCTCTATCATGATAAAATTTACGTTTGAATTCATTTTCTTTTTTAACAAGCTTTATGTTTGGAGAATTTTCAATTTCAAATTCTAACACGCTTGTATTTAAATTGTAATCAGAAACTTCAATTCTAATTTCATGATTTTTTTGACTATTGATTATTCCTCTATTTATTAATTCAACATAGTTATCTAACGAATTATTTATATCAACATAACATTTGTGGAACTTTATTCTGTTTACATGTTTTTCATAATAATCTATGTGATTATTAATATATCTATTTTTACTAAAGTCTAAATTGTTAGTCACAAATCTATATATCTTGACATTATCGCAATATAAATCTATTGAATAAACACCATTTATATTTCTTGAGCCATTATGTTGATCATAACAATTTACTCCAAATGCAATTTTTCCATTTGTTTGTAATTTTTCTTTAATATAATAATTGTTGTTTTTTTTACAATTTAGAACAGTGGATGAATCTAAGTCTAAGAAATAAACTTTAAGTTTTTTAATTACAGGTGCAATATCATCTTTTATTTCTAGGTTGCAAGAAAGTGGATTAATAGGTTTTTGTGTTTTAGTATCTCTTATTTCAAAATGAAGGTGTGGGCCAGCACTGCTGCCAGTATTGCCTGAAATTGCAATTAAATCACCACTATTGTAAAAAAAATCTTTACTTTTTAAGTAATGGTCAATTTGAAATGTTTTTTTTTGGTATTGTAGAGTTTTTATGTACTTTTCAATTTCTTCATTGAATTTTTTTAGATGAGCATAAACAGAGGTTGTTCCATCATTGTGCTCGATATAAAGTGCCTTACCATATCCGGAACTTGATATTTTGATTCTTGAAACAAAACCATCTTTAACATTAAAAATTTTTTCCCCAATCTTGCCTCTTGTTTTAATATCAATACCAGTATGAAAATGATTATTTCTTAATTCACCAAATGTTCCAGATAAATAAATATTTGAACCAATAGGGCTTTTGCAGTTTTGAGATAAGGCTAAAAGATTTATTAATAAAAATGAAAATGATAAAAATATTTTCAATTGTAATTTTAGTAGCAATTTAATAATAATTAGCATATAAAATTGTTAATTTGTGTTGATTAGTTATGAAAGATCTAGTAATATCTATAAAAGAAAAAATCAAAAAACTACTTTTCCTTTTAGATGAACTTAAAAGAGAAAATTCGATGCTTAAAAAAGATATTCAAGCATATAAAAAACAAAATGAAAGTATGATGACTAAAATTAATAACCTAACTCAAAAGTCAGATTTATTAAAAATTAATCAATCTATTGAATCTGAAAGTGATTCAAGCTATACCAAGAAGAAGATAGATCACTTTATTAAAGAAATTGATAAGTGTATAAATTTAATTGATAACAAAAATGTCTGAAAAATTATCCATCAAAATAAATATTGCCAATCGTTTATATCCTATGAAGGTTAATAAGGAATCAGAAGAGCAAATTAGATTAGCTGCAAAAAATATTGACGAGAGAATTAAATTTTATGAAAACAATTATGAAATTAATGACAAACAAGATCTATTGGCAATGTGTCTCATTGAATTTGCAACAAAAATTAAAAGTCAAAGTCAGAATTACAAAAAGGAAAGTCGTGATATTTCTAATGATTTAAATCAAATCAATAATATTCTTTCTGAAAAATTAAGTTAAATTTATATTTGCAAAGGAATAATGTTAAACTCGACAATTATTATTATTGGAGTTTGACTTAGTTATTCAAAAACGGGCCTCAACCAATTGGTTCATTTTTATGACAGTGGAAGTTTGCGATTAGCTAGCATCTCCATCCATTTCTTTATGGAGTTTAACAATTTCTTTGCGATTTATATAATTTTTTCAATTTCTGAATCATAAAATTTGAAACCTGAATTATTAATCTTTTTAGAACATATATTTATGTTGGATTTTATAATTGAAGATTTTTCTCCAAATATTATGTCTACTAAGTAGTCTGGAAGACTTATTATTATTGAGTATTTATATTTATTCAATTTTATTTTTCTGAGTATATCTATTTTTGAATATTTTTTTGATGATGCAATGTTGAAAGGGCCTTCAATATTTTTATTTTTAATACTGAACTCAATAAATCTACATATATCGTTTGTACTTACCCAATTCAAAATTTGATTTTTGTTTCCGAAAATTAATCCCATCCCAAATTTCATTGATAATAAATTATATTTTAGAAATCCATGTTTTTTGTCAAATATTAATGGTATTCTGAGTTGTATGCATCTCGAGTTAAGCTCATCAAATTTGTTTGATTCATCTTCCCAATCGCTAACTAGCTTTCCAATCCAAGATTTTGATTTAGAGCTACCTTCGTTTTGATTAATACTTGAATTATCTTTATAGACCCCTATTGCTGATGCAGAAATAAAAGTTTCAATTTTTAATCCTAATTTTTTGATAGAATTAAATATCAATCTTGAGCTTTTAATTCTACTATCATAAATTAGTTTTTTATTTTTTTTTGTCCACTTACTTAGAATTGGAAAACCTGCAAGATGAATAATATGACTACATCCTTTCAACGCATTAGTGTCTATTATTTCATTGCTAGGATCCCAAAAAAATATATTGTTATTTACCAGTGATTCTTTACTTGATGTAAGAGACCTAACTATATATTTTGTTTTAAGGAATTTTGTGAGGTGTTTTGCTATAGAACCGTTGTAACCAGTAATTAAAATAATTTCTTTTGTCAATTAGGTAATTAGATTTATAAACTCTTGAATATCATATATAACATTGGCATTTTTGTTCAATTCTTTTCCTTTGGCTCTATCTTTGGATGTAATTAAAAATCTCTGAGCTTCTGGCTTTAAATTTTTTAAATACTCAATTGTGTAATCAATGTTTGAAATAATAGGGTTAGAAACTGCAAAAAATAAAAGTTTGTCAACATCTACTTTTTCCACAACATGTCTAACTGATGAGAATGGGAGGTTTGCTCCTAAATAGATAACATTGTAGCCATGTAGCTTTAGTATTAAATGAGAAACGAGTAAACCGATTTCATGAAATTCATTTTCTGGTAGAAATAAAACCCATGTATCAGATTTAGTAATAGATTTTTGTTCTTCAATTTGCTTAGCTATTTTTGTTTTAATAAGTTCTACAAGAAAATGTTCTTGTGATGGTGCTATATAATTAGTTAACCACAAAATTCCGATTTTGTTTAGCGCTTGTATAAGAACTTTTTCATAAAATTCCACAATACCAAATTTGTCAATGCCATTTTCATAAGTTTTTTCAAATAATTCTTTATCGAAATTAAGTCCTGACTCTATAGTTTTAGTTATGGATAAATCATGTTGATTGACCAAATTTTCATTTTTGAGGGCGTTAACCATTGACATAATTTGATTAATTGTCATTTTGGCAATGTGAGAAATTTTGAAATTATTGTCGATTAATATCTTAGTGTTCAGTGCCTTAACTATCATGTTGTCATCATACAACCTAAGATTTGTTTCAGTACGACTTGGAACAATAAAACCATATCTATTCTCCCAAGTTCTCAGCAAAATTTTGTTGAGACCGGTTATTTTGGAAAATTGATCTATACTGTAAGTGGACATATCTTAAAATATTTACAAATATAGACTTATTTTATCAATGCATAACTAAAAAAAAAATTAATTATGCATTTTGTATAATTTTTATATCTAGTATTATGTATTTTTTTTATACAATTTGTATATATTTGTTAGTAAATTTCTATACAAAATATTTAAATGAAAAAAGTTACTGTAATTGGTAGTGGGTTCTCTGGACTCAGTTGTGCAGCATATTTAGCAAAAAACGGTTGTGATGTTACAGTATTAGAAAAAAATGACAAATGTGGTGGTAGAGCTAGACAATTTACTCACAATGGTTTTAAGTTTGATATGGGGCCCAGTTGGTTTTGGATGAAGGATGTGTTTGATAAATTTTTTAATGATTTTAATAAAAAATCAACTGATTTTTTTGAAACTATAAAATTAGATCCTGGTTTTCAAATAATTTTTAAGGACAATCTATTAAAATTACCATCAAATTGGGATGACATACTAGACCTTTTTGAATCATATGAAAAGGGTAGTTCAGTAAATTTGAAAAAATTCATGATTGAAGCTGAGGCTAAGTATGATATTGGTATTAATACTCTAGTACAAAAGCCTGGACTATCAATTTTTGAACTATTAGATTTAAAAGTCATTAATAATCTTTCCAAGCTAAAGCTTTTTACTTCTTACAGAAGTCTTGTACATAAAAGTTTTAAAAATAAATATTTAAGATCACTGCTTGAATTTCCAGTTTTATTTTTAGGTACTGCTCCTAAAGATACTCCTTCCATTTATAGCTTGATGGCATATTCAGGAATCAAGGAAGGAACATTTTACACTATGGGAGGATTTGTATCAGTTATTAATGCAATGAAAACTATTTGTGATGATTTAGGCGTAAAATTTAAATTTAATTTTGATGTTGAAAATGTTGAAATAAAAGATTATAAAATTGAGTCTGTCAGCTCAAGTAATAGTAAATTTAATACAGAACTTGTAATTTGTAGTGCTGACTACAATTTTTTTGAACAAAAAATATTACCAAAAAAATATCAATCTTATACTAATAGTTATTGGCAAAGTAGAACAATGTCGCCTTCTAGTTTGCTTTTCTACTTGGGAGTTTCTAAGAAAATTAAAAAATTAGAACACCATAATCTTTTCTTTGATGAGGACATTGAAGAGCATATAGACGATATCTATAAGAAACCAATATGGCCTAAAAAGCCACTTTTCTATGTTTGTTGTCCATCAAAAACCGATATTGAAGTTGCTCCAAAAGACAAAGAAAATATCTTTATTTTGATACCAATTGCCCCTGGAATTGAGGACACGAGTGAGGTAAGAAAAAAATATTATGATATAGTATTAGATAGATTAAGTAAATATTGTCAAATTGATTTAAAACAAATCATTGAGTACGAGAGGAGTTATTGTATTAATGATTTTATATCTGATTACAATGCATTTAAAGGAAACGCATATGGACTTGCTAATACTTTGACTCAAACTGCTAATCTCAAACCAAAAATTAAAAGCAAAAAAATAAATAATTTGTTTTACACTGGGCAGCTGACAGTTCCTGGTCCTGGAGTACCACCTTCATTGATTTCAGGAAAAGTTGTTGCTAATTACATCTTAAATAATGATCTATGTTAAAAATATTTAATCAAATTTCTCAATCAACATCAGAGCTTACTACAAAATCATATAGCACAAGCTTCAGCTTTGGTATAAAAGCTTTAAGTAAAAGTATACAACAGCCTATATATAACATTTATGGTTTTGTAAGATTTGCTGATGAAATAGTTGATACATTTCATGATTTCAACAAACAAGAGTTATTAAAAAAGTTTAAAAAAGACACATTTCTTTCTATTGACAGCGGAATAAGCTTAAACCCAATACTAAATAGTTTTCAAGCTGTAGTTAATGAATATAATATAGATCATAAGCTCATAGATTTATTTTTTAACAGTATGTTTATGGACTTAAATTCAAGTATTCATGATGATGATTCTTACAAAAAATATATACTTGGGTCTGCTGAGGTTGTAGGATTAATGTGTCTAAAGGTTTTTGTGGATGGTGACGAGAAAAAATACAATCAACTTAAACCACATGCAATGAGTTTAGGTTCAGCTTTTCAAAAAGTTAACTTTTTAAGAGATATTAATGATGACTTTGTTAAACTTGGAAGAACTTATTTTCCAGGTGTTGATATGAATAATTTTACTGAATTTGATAAAATTGTAATAGAGGATGATATAATTAAAGACTTTGAAAATGCTTTAATTGGTATCAAACAACTCCCATCAAGTTCAAAAGGAGGTGTATATTTAGCATATATCTACTATTACAAACTTTTTAAAAAAATTAAAACTGTTCCTTACTATGAAATATTTAATAAAAGAATAAGGGTTCAAAACTCGAACAAAATTCTTTTAATGTTTCAATCTGTAGTTAAGAATCAATTTAATTTGATATGAAGTTTATTTTTCTGTCAATTTTTTTAATCATCTCCAACAATATCTTTTCATCTCAAATTGCTGATATCAGAAAGTTGTATGTGCAATCAACTAACTCGTTAGAGAATGCAATCAAATTACAGGAATTAACTAACGATTTAATTTTTAGTGATGATGCTTTTAATAAGCACTCAGAGAAGATTTTCAAAAATCCTAGTATTAGTGGTTACTTAGCATCTTCATTTTTTTTAATTGCTAAAAATTCAAAAAATATATTTTTAAAATTTAAAAACTTTGAAATTGGGAAGTTCATTCTTGAAAAGTTAATTTATAATTTCCCAAATAATTTAGAGCTAATAATTCTTAGAAATAATATTCAATCAAATTGTCCAAAAGCTTTAAATTATGACGATAGTTTAGCAAAGGATATTTTTTTCATAGAAAAAAATATTCATCTTTTTGATAATTTAAAAATGATTACCAATGTTCGATGAGATGATTGTACTTGTTTATTATATACCTAAATTTTAACAAAAAAGAGGTTACATAGTTTAAATATATGAGCATCAAAGATTTAAAATTAGATATTAATAAAAGTCCTCAAAACTATACTCATTTGTTCAAGTTGTGCATTCTAAAGATTAGTAACTTTGTAAAAAAAATATGATGATTGGCATGTTAGTAAATATTCTTATCACTATTCTTGTTTTTATTTTTATGGAATTTTTTGCATGGATCGCTCATAAATATATTATGCATGGTTTTTTATGGTCGTTACATAAGGATCATCACCAAGTCAATCACGACCATAAGTTTCAAAAGAATGATTACTTCTTTTTAATTTTTGCTATTCCTTCAATCATTCTTTTTGTATTAGGTTCTAAAGATTTTAATTATATGTTCTTTTCTGGATTGGGTATTGCATTATATGGAATGGCGTACTTCATAATTCATGAAATAATAATACATAGAAGATTGCCCGCACCCAGTAAAACTAAAAGCAAGTATATTAAAGCGATTAGAAAGGCTCATAAAATTCATCATAAAAATAGGAATAAAGATCACTGTGTTAATTTTGGAATGTTGATTGTTCCATTTAAATATTTCAAATAATCCTTTTCATGGCTGCATTTCAATTCAAAAGAGAACAAATAATCAATAGTGACATTGATACTATATGGGATTTTGTTTCATCACCTAAAAACTTAAAGGAAATCACACCGGATTACATGCTTTTCCAAATAACCTCAGATAATTTAGATCAAAAAATGTATCCAGGTATGATTATAACTTACAAAGTAGCTCCAATCTTAAATATAAAAATTGATTGGATGACTGAAATAACTCATGTCCGAGAGAAAAAATTTTTTATTGATGAACAAAGAATGGGACCATATAAAATGTGGCATCATCAACATATTTTTGAAATCAAAGATAATGGAGTGTTGATGAAAGATATTATAACATATATTCCTCCACTAGGTTTAATAGGTCAGATTGCAAATAAGATATTCATCAAAAAACAGTTGAAAAATATTTTTGATTACAGGCAAAAAGTAATGAACAAAAAATTTAATTAGTAGCTAAAGAGCTTTTATATGTTTCTAAACATCTTTCTCTAGCAAATTTATGTTCAACAATCCTTTCTATGTAATTAGAGGAATCAAAATCATCAATCCATTTTTTCACATACTCATATTTTGAATCAAACTTTTTCTGCTGAGTTTCAGGATTAAAAACTCTGAAGTACGGGGCACTATCACATCCAGTTCCAGCTACCCATTGCCAATTTCCATTATTTGATGATAGATCAAAATCTAATAATTTTTCTGCAAAATATCTTTCTCCCAATCTCCAATCAATTAGAAGATGTTTAACTAAGAAGCTTGCAGTTATCATTCGAACTCTATTATGCATGTAACCTATAGAATTTAATTGATTCATTCCAGCATCTACAATTGGATATCCTGTTTTTCCACTACACCACATTTGAAATTCCTCATTATTATTCCTCCATTTTATTTTTGAATATTTTGCTTTAAATGGTTGATTAACAACATGCGGAAAGTTATATAGTATTTGACTGTAAAATTCTCTCCAAATTAGCTCACTAAGGAAAATTTTATTTTTATTAAATGCGTATTTTACGCACTCTCTTATCGAAATAGATCCAAATCTTAAATGTGGGCTTAGAAAAGATGTTTTATTTTCTGATGGAAAGTCTCTGAACTTTTCATAATCTTTTATGAAATCAAAGTTTGGATTAATTACTTTGATAGATGATTTTTTAAACCCAAAGTCTTCAAGATTAATTGTCTTTTTCTTTCTTTGAAAGAGATTTTTCAGCTTTTTTTCTGAATCATAGAACTTAAGATTGTCACTATTAATTGAGCTTATCCATTTATTCTTGTAAGGTGTATATACTGTATAGGGATTTCCATCATTTTTTGATACTTCATTCTTTTCAAAAATTAATTGATCTTTATATGACGATGTTTTTATATTGTTTTTAGTTAAGAAATCAATTATTTGTTGGTCTCTCTTAATCGCATAAGGCTCATAATCTCTGTTAAAAAAAACATTTGAAATTTCATACTCAGAAATTAGTTCTTTCCAAATATCAATAGGATTACCGTACTTACAAAGCACATTACTTTTGAATTTCTCTATTTTTTTATTGATATTTTTAATGAGCGAACTAATGAATGTTACTCTGGGGTCATCGTTTTTGAGATTTCTTAATATTGAATCATCATATATGAATAAAAGTAACGTCTTGCCGCTACTTAAACTATTTAGTAGTCCTATATTGTCTCTAAGCCTTAAATCTCTTCTAAACCAAAATATATTTATCTTATCCATTAAATAACAATTAATTATTTCAATTGATACTGCAGTTTAGCCAACCCTTTTCACAATTGGAACCAAATTTTTTGTAAAAATTAATAGCATCTTTATTCCAATCCAATACTTGCCAGCAAAATCCATTGTATTTTTTTGATAAATTTATAAGATTCTTAAAAATTTCTGAACCAAAGCCTTTACCTCTATGTTTTTCGGTAACAATTAAATCTTCTAAATATAAAACTTCTCCATTCCAACTCGAATATCTTATGTAGTACATTGCAATTCCAATAATTTCATTGTTAAACTCACCGACAATAAAATTATAGCTTGATTTTTCTTTAAAACAATCATTTAAAAGAGAATCTTCATTTATTCTTAGCTTATGTTCTGAATTTTCATATATGGCTAATTCTTTGATAAGTTTGTATAGAAATGCAATATCTTTTTTTTCTCCTTTTCTTATTTTTAAACTTTTCATCATTTTTTATTAAGATAAATGGCACTATTATTATCGTTTTCGCTGAATTCAATTTTTCTAATATTAACTCTACTATTAGTCTCAAGTCTGATAAATTCTGATAGCTTATTGTAGATATATTCGGCGAAACCCTCTGCTCCAACATAGGGTATTATTCTCAATTGAATTATTTTATTTTCGTTCATTTTTATGAACTCTTGCAAAAAAGGATCATCCTCTGCAATTATAACTGTATGATCAAACATATACTTTATCCACTCATCTGGTCTCATTCCATCGATTTTATTTTTTGCTCTTTTCATTCCTCCAAAATCCCAGACCCAGTTGTTTTCATCTAGATCACCCTCAAAATAGACTTTAAATGATATTGCGTAGCCATGTAGAAAGCTGCAATGAGTATGCTTAGCTCTCCACTGTCTAAAGCAGCAAGTAAATCCGCTAAATCTCTTTGTTGAAATAAATTTTTTCATTGTATATTTTTTTGATTAATAAATTATTTTGTTTTGGGTTTTTGTATTGCAAGTTGTAAATTGAATTCTCAATTTGAAGTGTAAGTACATTATCGTTACTCATAATTTTTAGTCTATTAAAATGACAACAGTCTAAGTACTCCTCGTTCTTAAATCTGAAATGTAGTGATATACCCTTTTTTCTTATTTCTATGTTAGAATAAACAATATCTGAGGACTCTGAAAATTCATCACTGAGATTATTATTTCTAATTGAAATGATTCTATACTGCTGCGAACCATAAATACCTTTTTTAATTCTTTCAATAAATGTGTATCCTTTTCCAGAGGATTCATTTAACAAACTTTGTAGTTCGATTTTTTTTATTTTTTTGTTTACTAACACTTAGTATAATTTATATATAAAAAAGTTATGCAAAATTAGTAAAAAAAGTGGAGCTGGTGGGATTTGAACCCACGTCCAAACAAGCAATTTAAAAGGATTCTACATGCTTATCATTACTTTAATTTCAAATTATTAAGGTTGTAATGAAAACCAAACAAATAATTCAATTCTCCAATATTCATTAAAATAGCGAGAAACTATTTTAATTATCCTAACAAATATGATGCCTCAAAGTAAATCGTTAGGAAGATTTACAAGAGACAAAAGCTAATTAATTATTAATTAAGCAGCTAAAGCGTAATTATTTTCGCCAATTAAAAAAGTTGTAATTATGTTTAACGAGAAAATTACAAGCTCGACATGCTAGCTAAAAAATTATTCTTGTTGTCAAAACCTGTCAGCCCCAAAATATAAAGATCTAATGCAAAATTAAAAAAAAAGCTGATTGTAATAACCTTTTATATTTTTGTATAATGAAAATAGGAATAATTAGGGAGGATAAAATACCAGTTGATAAAAGAACTCCTTTAACCCCAATGCAATGTTTATATGTCAATGAAAAATTCAGTGAATTAACTATTTATGTTCAAGAGAGTAGCCACAGGTGTTATGCTGATAGTGAATATTTAGATTTAAATATTAAAGTGGTAAAAAATCTTGACCATTGTGATATAATTATTGGTATTAAAGAGATTAAAATAAATAATATAATACAAGGGATGTCTTATATTTTCTTTTCACATACAATTAAAAAACAAGAGTACAACAAGAAACTGCTAAAAAGTCTATTATCATCAAATAATACTTTATTTGATTATGAGGTTATGAAAAATAATGGAAAAAGATTAATAGGCTTTGGAAAATACGCAGGTATTGTGGGAGCATACAATAGTTTTCGTGCTTATGGTTTGAAAACAAAAAAATTTAAAATTGATAAAGCTTCAACTTTTAATAGTAAAGAAGAAATTTTTACAATTTTAAATAATATTCAACTTTCAAATGAAAAAATTCTTATAACTGGAGTCGGTAATGTTTCAAAAGGTATAGTTGAGGTTCTACAAAATATGAGTATACGAAAAGTAGATTCAAATGAAATTATTACTCAAATTTATAATGAACCAGTGTACTCACAAATTGACTGTTTAGACTATTACAAAAGAATTGATAATTCAAATAATGATATTTATGATTTTTACAATAATCCTTCAAGTTATGTTTCTACAATGAAAAAGTATTTATCATTTGTGGATATTTTAATAACAGGTCATTATCACTCAGAACTATCTCCACCAATTATCATTAAGTCTGACTTTAATTTAAAAGATTTAAAACTTAAAGTCATTGGAGATATCTCATGTGATATTGCAACAGCAATCTCTTCAACAATTAGACCTTCAACAATTCAAAATCCAATTTATGGTTATAATTATAAGACTCATGAGGAAGATGATTTTTTAAAGGAAAATACAATTGCTGTTATGGCAGTTGATAACCTACCTTGTGAATTACCAAGAGATTCCTCAAAAGACTTTGGAGATCAACTAATTAAACACTTAATACCCTTTATTGACGATAATAATCATTTTATTTTAAAAAATTCAATGATTTGTAAAAATGGAGTATTAACAGATAATTTTAGTTATCTAAAAGACTTTGTTAGTACTGCTTGAGTTTTTTTATTGTTTCAATAGGATTTTCAGATTTAAAAACAAAACTACCTGCAACTAATACGTCTGCTCCAAGATTGACTAGCTCTTTAGAATTTTGAAGATTTACACCACCGTCAATTTCAATTAAAAAAGTACAATTTTTATCATTTCTAATTTTATTTAATTCTCGTACTTTATTAAATGTATTTTTAATAAACTTTTGACCTCCAAATCCAGGGTTGACAGACATTAAGCAAACTAAGTCAATATCACCAATTATATTTTCTAAACTATTTACAGATGTGTGAGGGTTGATTGCAATTCCAGCTTTCATATCATTTTCTTTGATTTCACAAATAGTTCTATGAAGATGGTTACAAGCTTCAAAGTGAACAGTTAATATATCAGCACCAACGCTTTTAAATTTTTGTATATATCTTTCTGGATTAACAATCATTAGGTGAACATCTAGCTTTTTTTTGGCCAAAGATTTGATGCTTTTAATAACAGGAAAACCAAAAGAAATGTTAGGAACAAAAACACCATCCATAACATCTATATGAAACCAATCTGCGTCGCTTTCATTTACCATTTCGCATTCCTTGCTTAAATTACCAAAGTCAGATGCAAGAATTGATGGTGCAATAAGGTGATTCACTGTTTTTTTAACCTAAATAAGTTTTTAGAATTTTACTTCTTGAGGTGTGCTTTAGTCTTCTCACAGCTTTTTCTTTGATTTGTCTAACTCTCTCTCTAGTTAAGTCAAATTTTTCACCAATCTCTTCGAGAGTCATTGCATGACCACCACTTAATCCAAAGTATGATGAAATAACATCAGCTTCTCTAGGTGTAAGTGTGTCTAATGCTCTACTTATTTCTTCTCTTAGAGATTCTAAAATTAGGCTACTGTCAGGACTAGGACTTTCTTCAGAACCCATAACGTCATATAGGTTGCTGTCTTCTCCATCAATTAGAGGTGCGTCCATAGATACATGTCGGCCAGAATTTTTTAGCGATTGTTTAACTTCAGCTATTGATAATTCTACAAGTTCTGCAAGTTCTTCAGCAGTTGGTGGTCTTTCAAATTCTTGTTCAAGCTTTGCATAAGCCTTATTTATTTTATTAATTGATCCAATCTTGTTTAAAGGAAGCCTTACAATTCTTGACTGTTCAGCCAATGCTTGTAAGATAGATTGTCTAATCCACCAGACAGCATAAGAAATGAATTTAAAGCCTCTTGTTTCATCAAATCTTTTAGCTGCTTTGATTAATCCAAGATTTCCTTCGTTAATAAGGTCTGGCAATGTTAATCCTTGATTTTGATACTGTTTAGCAACTGAAACTACAAATCTTAAGTTTGCTTTTGTGAGTTTTTCTAAAGCTTTTTCATCACCAGCTTTAATTTTCTGAGCTAATTCAACCTCTTCTTCAGCAGTAATCAATTCAACTCTACCAATTTCTTGTAAATATTTGTCTAATGATGCGGTTTCCCTATTTGTTACCTGTTTAGTTATTTTTAATTGTCTCATTTTAGATTTTGATGTTAGTTTTCACTGATTTTACGAATACTAATAAAAAAGGTTACAAAAATTATTCTTTTTTAGTTTCTTTTTTTTCTAATAATACTTTTCTTGAAAGTTTGAGTTTACCACTTTTTTCATCAATATTAATTAGTTTAACTTCAATTTCTTGACCTTCTTTTAAATGATCTTCTACTTTTTCGACTCTTTCCCAAGCTATTTCAGAAATATGAAGTAATCCGTCCGTATTCTTTGAAATACCAACAAAAGCACCAAATGTAGTGATATTCTTGACTATTCCTTTATAAACTTTATTAAGCTCTGGAACAAATGCAATACTTTTGATTTCAGAGATGGCAAAATCAATTTTTTCTTGATCTGTACCTAATATTTCTACAATTCCTTTTTCGTCAACCTCCTCTATTGAAATTGAAGTCTCTGTTTTTTGCTGCATTTCTTGAATTACTTTTCCTCCTGGCCCAATTATTGCACCTATAGTCGATTTTGGTACTGTTAGTGTTATTATTTTTGGAGTCTGTGGTTTGAGATTTGTTCTAGGTTCTTTAATACATTTTTCAAGTTCTTCTAAAATGTGAAGCCTTCCATTTCTCGCTTGCTTGAGTGCTTTCTCAAGAATCTCGTAAGAAAGTCCTTCAATTTTAATATCCATTTGGCATGCTGTAATTCCATCTTTAGTACCAGTAACTTTAAAGTCCATATCTCCAAGATGATCCTCATCACCTAATATGTCAGAAAGTATAGCATATCTTGACTTATCTTCTTTGTCAGAAATTAATCCCATTGCAATTCCTGAGACAGGTTTTTTTATGTTTATTCCAGCATCCATCAGAGCTAAAGTTCCAGCGCAAACTGTAGCCATTGATGATGAACCATTTGATTCAAGTATGTCTGAAACAATTCTTATTGTGTAGGGAGTTTCATCTGGAACAACTTTTGCTAAAGCTCTTTGTGCCAAATTTCCATGTCCAATTTCTCTTCTACTAACACTAAATTTCATTCTAGCTTCTCCAGTTGAAAATGGGGGAAAATTATAATGTAAATAAAATCTTTCACTTCCTTGTTCAGTAACACCGTCAATTCTATTTACATCAGTTGCAGAACCCAGCGTTACAGTTGTTAAAGACTGAGTTTCTCCTCTAGTAAAAACAGCAGAACCATGAGGAGATTTTAAGTAATCAACTTCACACCATATATCTCTGATTTCATCGCTTTTTCTTCCGTCTAATCTTATTCCTTCATCTAGAAGTAGATTTCTGACTGCCTTTTTTTCAGAGAGGTAGTAATATTGATTAATCAACTCCTCATTTTCTTGAATGAAAGATTCATCCAAATCACTTTTAAATTCCTCTTTAATTCTTGAAAATTCAGAACTTCTTTCTTCCTTACTTAGAGATTTCTTAGCTACTTCGTAAATTTTTTGATATGTTTTTTCTTCAACTTGATTTTTTAAATCATTGTCATGTTTTTCATGAGAATATTCTCTTTTTTCAATTGATTTTGTTTCACTCTCTAATTCTTTTTGTACTTTACACTGAAGTTTTATTGCTTCATGAGCAAATTTTATTGCATCAATCATTTCTATTTCTGAAACCTCATCCATTTCTCCTTCAACCATAGCGACACTGTCTGCTGAAGCACCCACAATTAAATCTATATCACTTTTTTCAATTTGTTCAGGAGTTGGGTTAATTATAAATTCTTCATCAACTCTAATTACACGAACTTCAGATATAGGTCCATTAAAAGGAATATCTGAAACTGATAAAGCAGCAGATGCAGCCAAGGCAGCTAAGCAATCAGGCATAACATTTTCATCATGAGAATTAAGTGATATCATAATCTGAACTTCAGCATGATAATCATCAGGGAACATCGGTCTTAGAATCCTATCAACTAGTCTCATTATAAGGATTTCATGAGTTGAAGGCCTAGCTTCTCTTTTTAAAAATCCTCCAGGATATCTTCCATCAGCAGAAAATTTTTCTCTATAGTCTACAGTCAAAGGAAGAAAATTAATTCCTTCTTTTGCATCTTTGTTAGAAACTACAGTTGCCAATAAATGAGTTGACCCCATTGTTAATTCTACCGAACCATGTGCTTGCTTCGCAAGTTTACCAGTTTTTAATGTTATTTCTCTCCCATCAGGTAGAGTTATAACTTTTCTTATTTCTTTAAGCATATTGTTGTATTTGTGGGAGAATATTACTTATCTCCTTAGTTTGAGATCTTTAATTAATTCTCTGTATTTGATTATATTTTTTTCTCTTAGATAGTCTAATAAATTTCGTCTTTTACCAACCATTAATTGTAAGGATCTTTGTGTATTGAAATCCTTTTTGTTTAATTTAAGATGATTAGTGAGTTGATTTATTCTTTCAGTAAATAATGCTACTTGACTATATACTGAGCCAGTGTCTTTTTCATTATTACCATATTTTTTAAAAATTTTCTTTTTGTCTATTGTTTCTGACATATGATTTTATTAAGGCTGCAAACTTACTAAAATTAAATGTAAATTCAGATATGAGTACTAGTTTTTGAAAAAAACTAGCAGTTTTTTGATTTTTACTTTTAGATCTTTTCTATGAATAATAAAGTCAAGAAACCCTTTTTCAAGTAAAAATTCTGAAGTTTGAAATCCTTTTGGTAAGTCTTTTCCAATTGTCTCCTTTACAACTCTTGGGCCTGCAAAACCAATCAAAGCCTTGGGTTCTGCAATATTTACATCACCGAGCATAGAAAATGATGCAGTTGCCCCACCAAAAGTAGGATCAGTTAGTAAAGATATGTAAGGAATTTTATTTTCACTTAGCTGGTGAAGTTTAGCTGAAGTTTTTGCTAGTTGCATTAAAGATAATGCTGCTTCCATCATACGAGCTCCACCAGACTTTGAAATTATTATTAGAGGGTATCTTTTTTTAATGCAAACATCTATTAGTTTTGATATTTTTTCACCAACTACTGAACCCATTGATCCTCCAATAAATTCAAAATCCATGCAAGCCAAACAAATTGAATCATTGCCAATTTTTCCAATACCTGTTTTTACTGCATCATCTAAGCCTGTTTTTTTTGTTGCATTTTTCAGTCTTTGGGAATATGAAATCTTATCTTCAAAATTAAGAGGATCAATTGATTTTATTTCTTTAAATAGTTCTGTAAATGATTTTTTTTCACAAATTATATTTATGTAATCATTTGATGATATTCTCTCATGGTGATCACAATATGAACAAACAAAATAATTTTTTTTATGATCCTCAAAAGGAATTATTTTTTTACAATTAGTGCATTTGTGCCAAAGTCCTTCAGGAGTTTCTTTTTTTTGTCTTGTAGAGGTAGTTATTCCCTCCTTAATTCTTTTAAACCAACTCATCTATTTCTGTTAACGTTGTTAAGATCAGTGAAACATTTAGTAAGTCTTTCTTTAAAAGTAATTTCTCCTTCTCTCAACCATACTCTGGGATCATAATATTTCTTGTTAGGAATATCGTCTCCTTGAGGATTACCAATTTGAGATTTTAGATAATCTTGCTTGCTGCTAAAGTAGTTTCTTGTTCCAATAGTAAAACCCCATTGAAGGTCTGTATCAATATTCATTTTTATTGCACCATAAGAAATTGCTTCTCTAATTTCATCTACAGAAGACCCAGATCCACCATGAAAAACAAAATCTATTGGCATTGAATTTTTAGTAGAAAATTTTTCATGTACAAATTTTTGAGAATTTAAGAGAATTTTTGGTGTTAGCTTAACATTACCAGGTTTGTATACACCATGTACATTTCCAAATGCTGCAGCAATTGTGAACTTATTACTAACTTTGATTAATTCTTCATATGCGTATGCTACTTCTTGAGGCTGAGTATATAATTTATTGCTTTCAATGTCAGTGTTGTCGACTCCGTCTTCTTCTCCTCCAGTAATTCCTAATTCTATTTCTAATGTCATATCAATTTTTGATAAAACTTTTAAATATTCAACGCATGTTTTAATATTGTCTTCAATCGGTTCATCTGATAAATCTATCATGTGAGATGAGTATAAAGGTTTAGCATGCAAATTGAACCATTTTTGACTTTCAGAAATTAAACCGTCAAGCCATGGTAAGTTTTTTCTGCTGCAGTGGTCTGTATGAAGAATTACTGTGGCTCCATAGCTTTCGGCAAGTTGATGAACATGCATCGCTCCTGAAATTCCTCCTAATATTGTGGCCTTGTGGTTATTGTTATTAAGACCTTTTCCACTAAAAAAATGACAGCCACCATTTGAAAATTGGATAATGATAGGTGAGTTTAGTTCAGCTGCTGTCTCAAGTACTGCATTAACAGTACTCGAGCTAGTTACATTTACGGCAGGTAGTGCGTATTTATTAATTTTAGCATCCTCAAATATTTCTTGAACTAATTTGCCAGATGCGACTCCATGTTTAAATTTTGACATTTTATTCACAAAAATATTAAGATTGATAATATATCATACAGATTTTTTAAATAATTTTAAGTAATGGAAACTGAAAAAAAAATAATCACTAAAAAGTATATAAAATTTATCAAATCACTAAGATTGAAGAAAAATAGGTATTTACATCAGAAGTTTACTGTTGAAGGAGAAAAGAATATAGATGCTCTTTTACGTTCTAATTTTAAAGTTGATAAAATCATAATCAGTAATAAGATAGTTCAGAAAAAAATAAATAAAGAAATAGAGATACTTAATGCTAGTGGTTCTGAAATGAAACAAATTTCAAATTTTAAAACACCAAGTAATATTTTTGCTGTTGTTAGCATGAAGGAAAAAATTATTTATGAAAAGCAGAAAAAAATATTGGTCCTTGATAATATAACAGATCCAGGAAATCTAGGTAATATTATCCGCTCATCTCATTGGTTTAATATTGAGTTGATTGTTTTATCAAAAAACTGTGTTGATATCTATAACGAAAAAGTTATTCAATCTAGCATGGGATCTATTTTTTGTATTGATTTTATGTATAGTGATATATCCGATTTCTTAACAAAATGTGTTGATGTTCCTAAAATCTCTACTACATTATTTGGAAATGAATTTGATAAAAATATTAGTTTTGAATCATTTGCTTTAATTCTAGGCAGCGAGTCTCATGGAATACGCAAAGAAATACTTGAAATCTCGGATTACAATTATAAATTGTCAAGTAATTCTCAAAATATAGACTCTTTAAATGTGGCTTCTGCGGCAGCAATATTTATGTATAAATTAAATACTTAGCTCCACCTTAGTCCTGTCCAACCACAATAACGACATTTATATCTTTTTAGATCGAAAATATTAAATGTTATAATTATTAACAATATGTCACTTTTTCTTTTTTGGACTCTTGTGAGAGGACTAATTTTATTTTTGTGTTCTAAACACTCTGGACAACAATTATTACAGTTTCTATTGGATATTTTTTTTCCTACTTTAAAGTTTTTAATTAAATAAAGTATAGAAATATAACTAATTAGTATTATCAGAACTTTTAGATATATGTCCATTGTATAAAGATAGTTTTTTTATTCAAAAGTTATACTAATTATCCAATTTCTGCTTTTTAGGTTTCTCAAATGTTTTGTGAATAAAATATTTTTGTTTGATAGCAAATCTAAAACTCCTGTTGCTAATTTTATTTGAGGTGAAAATTTGAAGTATGGAAGATAAAAATCAAAACCAAAACCGAACTCAGCCAATAAATCATTTTTTTTGAGTTTTACAATTTCTAAATTATCATTAGTAACTTCTTTTTGTGATGCTATGTCAAGACTATATTTAATTCCAGATAATGTAAAAGCTCTAAAATTATTATATCTCTCAGATTTGTATTTGAGAATGATTGGGAAATCAATAAGAGTTGATTCAATAATTTTTTTTGTAGTAATTTCATTTTGAAATGTATATTCTAAATGTCTCTCTCCAAAAACAAGAGATGGTGTAAATCTTAAGTCAGTATATCTTCCAATTCTCAAGTTAGATACAATACCTAGATTGAAACCAAGCTGATTTTTTGATTGAATGACTTGAACAGAATCATCGTTTAAAAAAGAGAAATATTTATTGTCGTTAAAATCCAATGAATTTATGCCTAATGAAAATCCAAAATGTAGTTTTTTGAAGTCATATCTCGGTAAGTTATGAGGTTTTTTAAACCTTTGACTTAAACATTCATTGGAGTATATTGTAAAAAAAACAAATAATAAAAAATAGGATAAGTATCTGTTCATGAGGATAAAACAGAAATAATTAGGATTTATTGTAATGTGAAACTGCTTCTTTGTATAGTTTTTCCTTTTCTAATTTCACAACACCAGAATATTCACATACAATACCACCCGCTAGATTGGAAAGAAAGCCTAAAAGTTCAATAGGAGTATTTTGACTAAGGCAAAGTGCAGCAACTGAAATTACAGTATCTCCAGCACCTGAAACATCTACAATCTTTCTATCGACATTTTTAAAATGTGATGAAGAACTTTCAGTTTTAATTTGCATTCCATTTTCTGACATTGTTAGCATAATAATATCACAGTTTAATCTTTCTAGTAACTTTTTTGTTGCAAAAGTAACTTCATCATTGCTCTCAGGATTAATTTTTATTCCCCCTCCGTTTCTTATTTCTGATAGATTTGGCTTAATTAATGTACAGTTTTTAAAAGAATAGAAATTTTTGATTTTTGGATCACACAGAGTAGGAATATTTTTTTTATTAGCATATGATATTACTTCTTCGATAACATTTTTTGTTAGATTACCCTTATTGTAATCCTGTAAGATAATTGCATCAATGTCATTCATTTGATTTTTTATTAAAGAAATGAATTTTTTCTCGTCGTTAATGTCCTCAATAATTTCATCATCAATTCTGATGTGGTGCTTATTGTAATTTCTAGAAAAATATTTTTCAGAAATAATTCTTTTTTTCTCTGTTGTAATTCTATTTTTTTCAGAAATGATTCCATCTATGTTAATGTTTTCTTTCTCTAGCAAATCTTTGAATATTTTTGATTTGTAATCATCACCAACAACGCTACAAAGTTTTACTTTAGCTCCAAGTGCTTTTAGATTCAAAGCTACGTTGGCAGCTCCTCCAATTCTTGATTCTTTTTTTGTCACATTAAGCAGAGGTACTGGAGCTTCAGGAGACATTCTATCAATTTTACCCCAAACGTATGAGTCAATCATTGAATCTCCTACAACAAGAACGGTTGATTTGTTAAATGAATTAAAAAGTGAATTGATTTCTGAGCTCATCTTAACTTTTCTAACGATTTTTTTATTCTTTGTGTAGCTTCAGTTATATTTTTAGTTGAAGTTGCGTAAGATATTCTTATAGACTCATTTGTACCAAATGCAGATCCAGCAACAGTCGCGACATGAGCATCATTCAGCAAATACATGCTCAAATCATTGGAGTTATTTATTACATTATTATTTTCATCTTTCTTATCAAAAAAATAAGAAATATCAGGGAAAACATAAAATGCTCCGTCTGGAACATTGCATTTAATTCCTTCAATCTGTGAAAGTTGATTAACTATCAAATCTCTTCTTTTTTTGAATTCAATTTTCATATAATTAGTTGAGTCTTCAGGCTTTGATAATACTGCTGCCTGAGTAGCTTTTTGGGCTATTGAGCATGTAGCAGAAGTAATTTGCCCTTGAATTTTATTGCATGCGCTTGCAATAAATTCAGGTGCGCCAATGTAGCCAACGCGCCAACCAGTCATAGCAAAGCCTTTTGAGACTCCATTTACGGTTATTGTTCTTTCTTTCATACTATCAATTAATCCGAAGCTGTAGTGTTTGTTAGTGAAGTTTATGTGCTCATATATTTCGTCAGATATAACAAATAAATTGTCATATTTTTTTAACATATCTGCCATTAATACGAGTTCTTTCTTAGAGTATACTGAACCACTAGGGTTACATGGAGAGCTAAATATTAAAAGTTTAGTCTTGTTTGATATTTTCTTCTCAATTTCTTCAACTGAAGATTTAAAATTATTTTCGATTTTTGATTCTACAATAATTGGTTTTGCTCCACATAATTTAACTATCTCAAAATAGCTAACCCAATAGGGAGCTAGCAAAATCACTTCATCTCCCTTGTCTAATAAACTAAGACAAACATTTGCAATAGATTGCTTGGCACCAGTTGAAACTACAATTTGATTTTCATTAAATTCAAGATTATTATCTCTGTAAAATTTTTTACAAATACTTTTTCTAAGCTCAAGAATTCCTGGTACTGGAGTGTAGTGTGAGAAATTGTCATTAATTGCTTGAACTGCACTGTTTTTTATAAAATCAGGAGTGTTAAAGTCTGGTTCACCTAAACTTAGAGAAATCACATCTTTTCCTTGATGTTTAAGTTCTCTGCTTAGTCTTGACATTGCTAATGTTGCAGATTCAGAGAGATTATTGATTCTTTTCGAAAGTTTATTCATCTTGCAAATTTATAAATTTCTTTATCTTAAAATGAACTGATATATTCTAAAATCTTGTGAATTTGAGGATTGACTTTAAAACTCTTGAGAAACTTTAAGTGATTATTGTTTAAAAGTAATTTCTCATAGTTTTTATTACCAAAATTTATCTTTAATTCAAATTCAAGCCAATAAATCATTTGATCTTTCCTATTAGACAAAATTTTGTTTTTGTTGATTTGAAAAAAATATAGAATAGTATCATAAATAGTGTCTATGCCAGTGCCTTGAGTAGATGAAGTAGCAACTATTTTAGTATTTCTTTCATAAATATTTAAAATATTTTTTAAGGCATTTTTTTTGGTATTAATTTCATTTTTATCTGAAATATCAGATTTATTTATTGCTATAATATCAGCAATTTCCATTATCCCTTTTTTCATTGCTTGTATTTCATCTCCTGCGTTAGCTATGTCTAAATATATTAGCAAATCTGATATTTTACTTATATTGTATTCAAGTTGTCCCGAACCAACCGTTTCAATTAAGATGACATCAAACTCTGCTAATTCACATAAATTTATGCTGCATAATGTTTCAAAATCAATTGCTGAGTTTTTGTTTTTTGATGGTGAAGGTCTAACAAAAGCTTTTTTGTTATTGTTTAATAAATGCATTCTCATTTTGTCACCAAGAATACTTCCTTTACTAGTGGCGGAAGATGGATCTACTGCAATTACAGCAACTCGATGTTTTTTTTTAAGAAAGTAATATCCTATCTGATTTATTAAAGTACTTTTTCCAACACCTGGAGGACCAGTAACTCCAATTCTCATTGTATTATTTACTGATTTTAAATAGTTAAGTAATTCAATTTTGTATTTTAAATCTGATTTTTTTTCACTCTCAATTAATGTAATTCCTTTTGCAAGTGAAACTTTATCTTTTTTTTTGATTTTATCAACTAAATTCTTCATTTATGTGCAATAAATGATATCTCAATATTTGCATTTGCCGGTAATCCCTTTACCTCAACAGTTTCTCTGGCTGGAAACCTATTATTAAAATAACTTTTGTAAACTTCATTCACTATTTCGTAGCAGCTCATGTCAACAATGAAAATTGTTGTCTTTACTATGTTTTCAAAATCTAAGTTTTCGCTCATTAATATTTCTTTGATATTTTTCATAATTTGATGTGTCTCATCATAAATATTTGTATCGATTAAATCATTAGTTTCTGGACATATCGCTATTTGACCTGAACTATAAAGAGTATGGTTTCGATAAATATATTGTGAGTATGGGCCTAAAGGTTTTATTTTTTTTTTCATAATTATTCAAATAAAAGACTACCAATTCTAAGCATGTTTGAACCACTTTTGATTGCAATTTTATAATCATTACTCATGCCCATAGAAAGATAGTTAAGATTGTATTTGCTTTTATAAATATTAAAAAAATGATTTAACTCATCAAATTCTGAGCTTACTAATTTCAAATTATCAGTATTAGTTCCCATTCCCATTAACCCAATTATGTTAATGTTTTTTAATTTTTCACAATGTGAAAGAAAGCTCTCTAACATTTCAAATCTAATTCCAGACTTAGTTGCTTCTTTAGCAATTTTTAACTGAACAAGACAGTTTATTGTGATATTTTTGTGAGAAGCTCTTTTATCCAATTGATCAGCTAGCTTAATCGAATCTAACGAATGAATCAAATAAACTTTATCAAATATTTTTTTTACTTTCTTGGTCTGTAAATTACCAACAAAATGCCAATTGATATCAGCTGGTAATAATTCTTTTTTTGTAATTAACTCCTCAACTCTATTTTCACCAAAATCCCTGTGACCATTTTTGTAATAAAATAAAATTTCTTCAGTGGATCGTTTTTTTGAAACTATTACAACAGTTCCAAAAAATTGAGATTTAATTTTTTTTAATTTTTTAAGATTAAGATTTGAAGTCATAGATTGTAATTCCAGAACGAATTTTTGGCTCAATGTAGGTGCTTTTTGGTGGCAATATTAAATTGTTATCAGCTATTTGCATTAATTGTTTTGAATCTATTGTTTTAGTAAAAATCAATAACGAGTTTTTGTTCAAAGGATTTTGGTTTAAAAATAATTCGATTTTCGAACTTTCTATGTATTTAACTCTTTCTGTTTGTTTGGTGTCTCTGATATTTAAGATTTGATTAAATATATAATAATCAATTATCTGCGTATCTGTAAAATGAGCATCATTAACATATTCTTTTTTTAGTAGTAAATCATAATATGTATTATTAATGAAAATAGTTATGAAATCAGACATAGATTTGGTATTGTTAACTTTTGAGTTTTTATATATATCTTTTAATTCAAACTTTTTTTTAATTTCTTCTAAAAAATCAGCATGAGCATATTCAATGTTATCAATGTATCTTATAAAACTTCCACAATAGATATTTTTCTCAGACGCTAAAAATGATAAAAAAAAAGTTTCTTTTTTTAGTTTTTTTGAAATTAAATTAGATGAAGAAACTCTGTGATGACCATCTGCAATGTAAAATTCATTTATTTGATTGTAGTTAATAATAATCTCATCAATTAGTGATTTTTCAGAAATTTTCCAAAGTTTGTGGTTTACTCGATCTGTAGTTGTAAAATTATATGTATGATTTTTCTTTTTATAAAGTTCAATAATTTTGTTAATTTCTGAATTTTCTTTGTGGAAAATGAGTACTGGTTCAGCATTAATTTGAGTATCTAGTAGATATCTTTGGAAAATTTTCTCTCTTTTTTTTATGGTATTTTCATGTTTTTTTAAGATTCCATTTTTTAAGTTAGAAGTTGAGAATAAAGAAATAATACCGATTGATTTTTTCTCATCTTTAGTTATTTGATATAAATAGAAAGATTCATTTTTGTCTTTAATCAAAATCTGGTCATCAATAAATTTTTCAAACTGTACTCTAATTTTAGAAAAATTGTTGGTGTTATTAGATTTTGAAATTATATTTAAAAATGAATAAGGATTGTTAGATATTTTGTCTTGAAATGTTCTCTCGTTATAAGATTGATAATTTCTTGTAACAAATAATCCAACCTTGTCTTCCGCTGCTCGAACAGCTTTGAATGGTAGAATCTTATTCATTAAATTTATAAAAGCTTTTTATTTCTCTCACAATTTCATCTCCAATTCTTTCTTGAGCCTCAACAGTTGAACCCCCAATATGTGGAGATAAGGAAATTTTATCATGCATTAATAATTGTATGTTGGGAACAGGTTCATTTTCATATACATCTAGCGCCGCGAATGAAACTTTTTTATTATTTAAAAATTTTATCAATTCACTTTCATCAATTAACCCCCCTCTAGAAGTATTAATAATCCCAACTCCTTTTTTCATTATATCAAACTCATCTCTTCCTATAAATGGTTTATTGTTGATTTTTGGTATGTGAAGTGTAATAAAATCAGATTCTTTCAAAACATCATTTAGAGACGATGTTTTTAAATCAAAAAAGATATTTTGATTTTTTATATGATCCAAGTGAATTTTTATTTTTTCAATTTTTTTATCAAATGCAATAACATTCATTCCTAATGAAAAAGCTCTTTTTGCAACTTCTTGACCAATTCTTCCTAATCCAACTATACCTAATGTCTTAAACATAACCTCTCTGCACTTAGAACTATGGCTTTTAATCTCTTTAAATTTTGTATCGCCGTTTAGTGGCATACTTCTGTTTGTGATATGAAGGTTTCTATTTGCTGAAAGTAAATGTGAAATTACCAGTTCTGCAACGGAAATTGAAGATGCGTTGGGAGTATTGAAAACCCTTACATTATTTTTTTTAGCTGATATAAGATCAATATTATCTAATCCAACTCCAGCTCTTCCAATCAACTTAATACTTTTACAATTATTTAAAATCTCAGAATTTATAATTGTTGCACTTCTAACCAAAATTATTTCTATGTGGTTCTTGTTTATATATCTAATTAACTCACTTTGATCTATTTTTGTGTCAAATATTTTAAAATTTAAATCAATTAACTCTTTTTTAGAGTTTTGAGAAATTCCATCATTAGCTAAAACTATCATGCAATATCTTTTTCTAATTTAAACATGCAATTTACTAGAACATTAACACTTTTAATGGGAAGCGCGTTGTACAGAGAGGCTCTATATCCGCCAACTGACCGATGTCCATTAATTCCACTGATTTTATTTTCAGCACAAATTTTTTCAAATAATTTTTTGTGCTCTTGATCTTTGAGTTTGAAAGTTATATTCATCTTGGATTGATCATCTTTATTTATGAAAGTTTCAAATAATGAATTTCTTTTGATTTCTTCATAAAGAATTTTTGATTTCTTATTATTATTTTTTTCAATGTAATCTAATCCACCTTTGGATTTTAACCATCTGAGATTTAGCATTGATACATAAACAGAAAAAACAGGAGGGGTATTAAACATACTTTTTTTATCGATATGAGTCCTGTAATCTAGCATACTAGGAATATCTCTTTCACTTTTACCCAAAATTTCATCTTTTACTATTACTAAAGTTGCACCAGCTGGACCAAGATTTTTTTGTGCTCCTGCATATATTAAACCAAATTTGTTGATATCTATTTTTCTGCTGAAAATATCGGAGCTCATATCACATACCACAGGAATATTACATTTAGGGAAAGTTTTTATTTGAGAACCATAGATTGTGTTGTTTGATGTACAATGAAAATAATCATGAGTATCAGAAATTATAAAATCTTTTGGGATATAGTTGAAATTTTTATGCGATGAGTCTCCAACGATTTCAACCTCACCAAACTTTCTAGCTTCAAAAATGGCTTTTTTGGACCATGTTCCGGTATTTAAATATGCAGCTGAACCATTATTTTTTTTTAATAGATTTAAAGCAACCATACAAAACTGCAAGCTAGCACCACCTTGCAAGAAAATTATTGAATAGTTAGATGGTACGTTAAGGATATCTCTTACAAGTGAAATGCTTTCAGACATGACATCTGTAAAAGCATTACTTCTATGAGAAATTTCTAAAATGGATAGCTCATTGTCAAACTCTAATACTTTTTTAGAGGCATTAGTTATTACAGATTGAGGTAAAATACTAGGACCAGCACTAAAATTATGTGTTTTCATTTTACTCTTTCAATATATGTTTTCTTTACTGTGTCTATTTTTATTTTGTCACCAACATTAATAAAGAGAGGAACCTGAATTTCAGCTCCTGTTTCAGTTTTTGCAGGCTTAAAAGTATTTGTAGCAGTATTTCCTTTTATACCTGGTTCTGTCTCATAAATTTCCAAAATTAAGTGAGATGGAAGTGATGCTGATAAGGGTTTTCCCTCATCAGCATGAAACAAAACCTCAACATTTTCTCCTTCTTTTAAAAATTCACTATTTTGAATGTTTGATCTCTGAACAGATATTTGTTCAAAATCATCATTGTTCATTAACACACAATCATCACCATCATTATATAAAAATTGATATTTTCTGTTCTCAATTCTTATGATCTCTATTTTGACTCCTGCAGTAAAGGTATTCTCAAGTAGTCTTCCAGTGTTTAAATTTCTAATTTTTGTTCTTACAAATGCAGGTCCCTTTCCAGGCTTAACGTGTTGAAATGATTCAATTTTCCAGGGCTCGTTATTATGTCTTATACAAAGACCATTTCTAAAATCTGAAGTATTTGCCATTTTAAATTGGTTTATATCCTCTCATAATTCCTCTAATTGATTTCTGAACAAAGGTAATAATTTCATCTCTTTCATCAGAGATGGGCATGTCAGTTTCAATTATTAGTATTGAGTTAGTGTTATTACTATTTTTTTGATAAAGAATTCTGTAAATGTCCTGAATTTCATTTATTTTTTCTTTTGTAAATCCTCTTCTTCTTAGCCCAATGGAGTTTATTCCTACATAAGACAGGGGGTTTCTCCCAGCTTTAACATAATGAGGAACATCTTTTCTAACTAACGAACCTCCAGAAATCATGCAATGTTTGCCAATTTTTACAAATTGATGAACTGCCGTAAGCCCGCCAAGAATTGTATATTCTCCTATTTTTACTTCTCCTGCAATTTGAACACTATTTGAAAGTATACAGTTATTTGATATTATACAATCATGAGCTATATGTGAATAAGCCATGACAAGTACATTTTCTCCAACGAAAGTTTTTCCTTTTGATTGTGTTCCTCTGTTAATAGTAACACATTCTCTTATTATAGAATTATTTCCAATGTAAGTATATGTTTGTTCACCATTATATTTTAAGTCTTGAGGTGGAGCTGAGATTACTGCTCCAGGATATATTTTACAATTTTTTCCAATTATTGCTCCTTCCATAATAGTGACATTGGAGCCAATCCATGTACCACTTCCGATTTCTACATTTTTTTCAATTGTAACAAATGGATCAATTACTACATTTTCTGCAATTTTAGAGTTTGGGTGAACATAGGAAAGAGGTTGTATCATTTATTTTCTTAAAATTTGGGCTAAAAGATCAGCTTCAACAACTATTTTCTCGTTTACATAACCTTTTCCGTGCATATGACAAAGACCTCTTCTTATGGGAGAAATAAGTTTTAAATGAAAAATAATTTTTTCATTGGGAACAACTTTCTTTTTAAACTTGGCATTGTCTATTTTTAAGAAATATGTTAAGTAATCTTTAGGGTTGTCTACGGTACTCAAAATTAAAACTCCACCGGCTTGTGCCATAGTTTCAAGTTGAAGAACACCAGGCATTACAGGTGCACCTGGAAAGTGTCCTTTAAAGTAATATTCATCATCACTAACGTACTTAGTTCCAATAATATAATCTTCGCCAAGTTCATTTATTTCATCAATAAAGAGAAAAGGGTTTCTGTGCGGAAGAATGTCCTTAATTTGTGCCTTACTATATATGATTTTTTGGATATATTTCATAACAAATTGTTTTCATAAAGTTTTTTAATTTTTTTTGCTAACAAGATATTTTCTTTGTGAGAGGGCATATAAGCTTTAATGCTAAAGGTTAAAATCATTTCAGTTAAAGATAAATCACCAATCATATCTAGAATTTTATGTCTTGCTGATTCGTTTTTAAATCTCAGCGATTCATTGTTTAAAATATTATTGTCAGACTTTCTTAAAGTTTTTACTTTAAATTTTTTCTTCAATTGTTCTATTTTTTCCTCTTCAATTTTTTTATCTATATACACAACGCAGTTGTCTAAACTACCACCATTAATTAAATTTTTTGAAAGTAAAAATTCAATTTCACTTATCATACAAAATGTTCTACAGCTAGAAATTTCTTTTTCAAATTTATTAATATCATTTAGGATGGCAAAATTCTCGCATAGTATTTCCTTATCATAGTCAAGCTCTGCACTTATTTTTAATTTGTTGTGTGGAGCTAGTTCGTAATATGTATTCGAAAATTCACTAAAAATAGTTTTTGGTTTAGTCAAAGTAATTCTTTTTCTCTCTTTTTTTTGATTCAAAATACCAGCATTATTTATCAACCTACAATACTCTGACGAACTTCCGTCAAATATGGGAAGTTCATAATTGTCAACTTCTACTAAAATGTTACTAATTCCATAATAGTATAGTGCTGCTAGTAAGTGTTCTATTGTATAAACACTTACATTATTGTTGCTAATTTCTGTACTTCTTTCAGTTGATGATACATTCTCTAAATTCGCCTTTATTAAATTGTTTTTTTTAATATCAGTTCTTTTAAAAACTATTCCGTGGTCCTCTTTTGCTGGAATAATTTTAATGTTAACTTTTTTTCCACTGTGGATACCAGTTCCGCAGCATAAGATAGTCTTATTTATTGTCTTTTGATTCAATTTTTTTTTCAATACTTTCTATCTTTTTTACAATTTCTGGAAGTCTTTTAAACAAGACATTTGATCTTTGAAATTTCTTTAAATCGTAAGCAAACAATGAACTCTGAACTATGCTATCACTAATAATGTTAGAACCTATTCCACTGTGTCCTGCAATTTTCACATTATCACCAATATTGAGATGACCAGCTATAGAAGAATTTCCACCAATCAAACATGATTTTCCAATTTTTGTAGAGCCAGCAATAGCAACATTACCTGCAATCATTGTATAGCTTCCAATTTCAACATTATGTCCAATTTGCACTAAGTTGTCAATCTTAACAAAGTCTGAGATTAGGGTTGAGTCAAATGTTGATCTATCAATGCAAGTATTTGCACCAATTTCTACATGTTTACCAGTAATTACATTTCCTATGTGTTTTACTTTTTGTATTGTTTTGTCTTCAAAAGCAAATCCAAATCCATCACTTCCAATCACTGCATTACTATGTATAATATTATTCTCACCAATTAAACTATTGTCATAAATTTTGACTCCTGGATAAATTATAGAATTATCTCCAATTATAACATTTTTACCTATGTGGCAATTTGAAAAAATTTTTACGTTATCACCGATTTTTGAGTTTGAATTAATTTTTACGAAAGAGTCAATAAAGCAATTTTTACCTTTAACAAAATTTTCAGCAATTTTGTTGTCTTGATTAATTCCATAAGTTTCATTTTCTGACATAAACATGTCAATTATTGCATTTGTAGCAATTGTGATATTTTTTACAAAAATGAAATTTAAATCTAAATTTTCAACTTTACTTTTTAAGCTATTACTAATTAAAAAAACAGATGCCTTACTTTGTTTCAAATCATCAAAATATTTTAAGTCTGAAAAAAACGAGATTTCATTTTCTTTTGCCGATTTTAATGAATTAATTCTGTAAATTTTTAAGCAAATTTTTTTTGAAAAAACTCCATTTACTTTTTCACATATTTCATTGATGTCATACATAAATACAAAAAGTTTTATTTAACATAGCAAAGAAAGTGTTTTTTTTTGTTGGTTGACATGCTGATTTTTATTCGTTTTGATATTTCAGAAATATTTAATGTGTCTCCATTTTTTTTTAGTATCTCAATTTTTTTTTCGTGTTCATCATAAAGTTTATTAGAAATTGTGTCAGTGAAAATAAAATAACTTGAAATCTCGTTATTTACACCATATTTTTTTTTGAATTTTTTTATGTGATTTAAAATTAAACCTTTATTAAATTTTTTATCGGAAAACTCTATTTTTAAAAGTTCTCTATTTAGAAGCATTTTTGAAAGCTTTGAAAGCACAAAATCTTTTGAGTTCAATGATTCTTTGAGTAGTTGAATTATATCACTGTCGTCAATTTCGGCAAAGATTTTTAATTTGTTTTCAGTTGAAAGTTTGATAGATAATAATTCTTTTAATTTATTATTAAGGTTGTCATTGTTTTCAGATTTTTGTAAATACTTATATCTTTTGAAAAAATTAAGTAACATCTTTTCTGCAATAACAACAGTTTTATGTAAGTATACTTGCCAATACATGAATTGTCTTGATATTAAAAATTTTTCGATTGAATATATAGCTTTTTCTTCAGCAACTAACTGATTGCCACTAATGTTTAGCATATTTATCAGTCTGTCTGACCCAATATTACCTTCTACCACTCCTGTGTAAAAACTATCCCTTTTTATGTAATCAAGTCTGTCAATATCAAGCTGAGATGAAACAAGTTGATTCAAAAATCTTTTTTTGTGATTATTTGTAAATATTTTTATGCATCCAGACAATTTTTTTTTAAATTTTTCGTTGAGTATTTGCATAAACATAAGAGATATTTTTTCATGACTATGATCATCTATGATAACATTTTCAAGAGCGTGAGAGAATGGACCATGACCTATGTCATGAAGTAATATTGCTAATTTCAAATCAATGGCTTCTTTCTTACTAATGAAATTACCTTTGGTGTTGAGATGAGTAATGACTTTTTGCATTAAATGTAAAGTTCCTAATGCATGTTGAAATCTAGTATGATTAGCTCCTGGGTAAACTAAGTTGACTAGTCCTAGCTGGCTTATTCTTCTTAATCTTTGAAAATATGGGTGTTCTATTATCTCATGAATTATAGGTTCTTTAATACTTATTATTCCATATATTGAGTCGTTAATGATTTTATCTTTTATATTTTTATGCATTGGTAATTAAAATATAAAATTAATAATAATATGGTTTCCATTCTTTGGGTTGATGATGAAATTGATTTACTAAAACCACATATTATATATCTGAATCAAAAAGGATATAATGTGCAAAGCTCTAGAAGTGGTGATGAAGCTCTTGATTTGTTAAAGCTTGTAACTTTTGATTTAATTTTTTTGGATGAAAATATGACAGGTCTTTCTGGACTTGAAACTCTGGCTCTGATTAAAGAAAAATATCCAAGAGTACCTGTAATAATGATAACGAAAAATGAGGAGGAAAGTATTATGGACGAAGCTATTGGATCTAAAATATCGGATTACCTTATAAAGCCTGTAAATCCAAGGCAAATATTATTGGCAATCAAAAAAAATATTGAAACTAACCAGCTAGTAAGACAGAAAATGATTAGAAAATATCAATCAGAATTTAATAAATTAAGTCGTGATATTTCATCAAATCTTGATCATAATGAATGGAAAGACTTATACAAGAGAATTGTCTTTTGGGAGTTAGAAATAGGTTCTCACTCTGATGTAGAAATAAGTGACATATTAGAAATGCAAAAAGTTCAAGCAAATAATCAATTTTGCAAGTTTATTTCAAAAAATTATAAATCTTGGCTTAATAATGATAACTCTCCGCTTCTTTCAAATAAAGTGTTTCAAACAAAAGTTTTTGCTGAAATTGAAAAAAATAAAACTCTCTATTTTGTATTAATTGATAATTTGAGATATGATCAATGGAAGATGATTAGCTCACTAGTTTCAAAAGATTTTGATGTAGTAGAAGATGATATTTACTATAGTATACTTCCTACCTCTACTCAATATTCAAGAAATTCATTATTTTCAGGCTTATTGCCTCTTGAAATTCAGAAAAAGTTTCCAGAGTTTTGGAGAAATGATTCAGATGAGGGAGGAAAAAATATGTTTGAGGAGTTATTTTTAAGAAAATTAGTAGATGAAAAATTTCATCATGATATCAAATTATCCTACAACAAGATCACTAATATTGATTTTGGTAGAAAATTCGTTAATCAAATTAATAATCTTTCAAATAATGAGTTAAATGTAATAGTTTACAATTTTGTAGACATGCTATCTCATGCTAGAACAGATATGAAAGTAATTAAAGAACTCGCGGAAGATGATTACGCTTACAGATCATTAACACTCTCATGGTTTGAGCATTCTCCATTGAGAGAAATATTAAGAAAAATTTCAGAGCAACGAGCAAAACTAATTATTACTACTGATCATGGAACAATTAATGTTGAGAAACCAATTAAAATTATTGGAGATAGAAATGTAAATTCTAATCTTAGATATAAACAGGGTAAAAATTTAAATTATAAAGCTAATGAAGTCTTTGAAATTTCTAACCCACATAGTTATTTTTTACCAAAACAAAATATCAGCTCAAAATTTATATTTAATACTGAAAAAAACTATTTTGTTTATCAAAATAACTACAATAATTTTGTGAATTTTTATAAGAATACATATCAACATGGTGGAATTTCTTTGGAAGAGATGCTTGTGCCTATCATTAAGTTAAATTCAAAAAAATAAAATGTCTTCTTTTACTGTAACAAACGAAAATGAATTAGATAAAGTTGCTGAGTTCATATGTAAAAATCATTTACATAACAAATTATTTCTTTTTTATGGTGAAGTAGGTGCAGGAAAAACAACACTAATAAAGAAAATTTGTAAATATTTAAAAATTGAAGACAAAGTTACAAGTCCAACTTTTTCTATTGTAAATAAATATTTTTCTGCAAATAATGGTGTAATTAGTCATTTTGATTTTTATAGATTTGAAAATATTGATGAAGTGTACAATATTGGAGTTTATGAATACATTGATAATTCAAAATTTTGTTTTTTTGAGTGGCCGGAAGTTGCTAATGAAATTTTTACAAATAAATATCTTAAAATATTCATTAAAGTAAATAATTCAAAAAGAATAATTAATATTGTATAAGGATGAAAAATATCTTAATTGACAAGTCTATTAAATTACTTCCAAATGAGGAAATGTTAGAAGTCAAACAAAATTTTAAATCATTAAGTGTTGGTATACCAAAAGAGTCCTCACTGCAAGAAAAAAGAGTTGCACTAACTCCTGAATCGGTTGAACTTTTAGTAAACAGTGGTCATAAAGTGTATGTTGAAAAAGATGCGGGTAATTTTTCAAATTTTTACAACGAAGAATACATTAAATATGGTGCTGTAATTACCGATAAAAGAGATGAGATCTACAGTTGTGATTTTGTTTTAAAAATTGAACCCCCAACAGTAAGTGAAATTAATTTTTTATCTGAAAAAAATGTTATCATTTCAGCACTTCAATTGAATATTCATAAAAAATCTTTTTTTGACTCAATAAATAAAAAAAATATCACAGCTGTGTCATTTGAATATTTGCAGGATAATGAGGGTAAAAATTCTATCGTAAGAAGTATGAGCGAAATAGCTGGTAATACTTCAGTTTTAATTGCTAGTGAATGCTTAAGTAATATTAATGGTGGAAAAGGAATATTACTTGGAGGTATTTCAGGAGTGATTTCTACAAACGTTGTTATTCTTGGTGCAGGAACTGTAGCTGAATTTGCTGCAAGATCTGCTGCAGGTCTAGGCGCTAATATTACCATTTTTGATAATTCAATAACAAAATTAAAGAGATTACAAAATAATTTAAATACAAGAGTAAATACCTCTAGTTATACTTCTAGGTCTCTTATGAAATCACTCATGAGAGCTGATGTCGTTATTGGCGCATCATCTAGTCATAATTATAAAAAATATGGAATCTATGTTTCAAGTGATATGGTTAAAATGATGAAAAAAGGTTCAGTTATTGTTGATGTAAGTATTGATCAGGGAGGTTGCTTTGAGACTTCAAAAATTACTAATCACAAATCACCAACCTTTGAAAAATTTGGTGTAATTCACTATTGTGTTCCAAACATTCCATCTAGAGTTTCTAGAACCGCATCAATTTCAATAAGCCAAGTTTTGACTAATCTACTGATTACAATAGGAAAAAGTGGTGGAGTTACTAATTATATGAAAAATAATAAGGGATTCAGATGTGGAGTTTTTTCTTATAATGGTTTTACTACGAATAAATACATTTCTGAAAAATTTGGCTTAATTTATAAAGATTTGGGCTTGATTATGCCAAGTTTTTAGATGATAAAAAGAATAAGATTATTTGGCTTTGGTTTTATAGCTGGAATACTAATTCTTTCAATTGGTCCTGAAAATCGGCTAAAGAAAACATTTCTGAGTTATATTGACTATTTTAACATGAGTAAAAGAGTTCACTATCACATTTTAAAATCTGATATAGTTTTAGAAGATAATCTTGAAAATAAATATGAAATTGATGAATTAATAGAAGCTATTAAGATTTCAAAAATAAATTTTAAAAAAAGTAACACTGACTTAGAAGAATGTAAATATTATATACTAGAGACAAAGCTCGATCTACAAGACTCTGAAATAGAAATAAAATATTGTGAAAAGGATAAAAAATCTTTTGTTTCTAAAATTGAAAAATCTTTCTATTAGAAATTTCCTTTTTTAGTTGTAGTAATTCCCTGTTCATTTGGCCTTTTATTGATTTATTTTCTTCTGCTCTGCGAGTGAGATATGGTATTAAGTCTTTTACTGGCCCATATGGTAGATATTTTGCTACATTAAATTTATTCTCAGCTAAAATAGAAGTAATGTTATCACTCATTCCAAATAATTGTGAAAAATAAATTCTTTTGTCGGATGCTGAGATACTATTTTGCTTAACTAAATCTATCAATAAATTAGTGCTTTTTTCATTATGAGTTGCACAACATATGCTAACAAAATCTAGATTATGAATACAAATTTTTAATGCATTATTAAAATCTTCATCAGTTTTTTCTTTTGTTTTGTTTATTGGAGATATATTACCATTTTTGAGTGCATTATGGTTTTCTTTTTCTAAGTAAGCTCCCCTAACAAGTTTAAAACCACATTTTATGTTTTGTTTCTTGAATTTTTTGATAGTTTTTTTTAAGTAATCTAATTTATCACTTCTGTAGAGCTGAATTGTATTAAAAATTAGTGTTGCTTGTCTATTGTATTTAATCATCATATCTTCAACTAAATGATCAATGATAGGCTGAATACATGATTCCTCAGCATCTATCATTATGGGAATATTTTTCTTAAAGGCATATGAACAAACTTTATCAATTTTTTTATAAAGAATTTTATATTTACTTGAAGAAATATCAATCAATTGTTTTGAGAGTTCTTTTAAAATATTTATTCTCTCAATACCAGAAAATTTAAATACTACAAATGGAATTTTTTTATTTTCGGATGCAAAATCAATATTTTTTATAACCTCTTCTAAACAATTATTATGCTTAGATTTTTCATTGTTATTTTCTGAAGCATAGTCAAGTATGGTAGAAATATCTTTTTTGTAAAGACTTTCAATGGTTTTATTACATTCATCCAAATTTTCACCTCCACAAAATTGGGAATAAATAGTTTTTTTGATTATAAATTTTATGGGAAGATGTAGTTTAAGAGCAAATTTTGCAAAATTTGTTAATGGATTTGAAATTTTTTCAAGACTAATTACTTTAAAAATAAAATATGATTTCAATAATTCAAAATTTGTTTTATCCTTAAGTATCCAATTATTATTTTTGCTATTAATGATCAACATTTTAATCTTTAATTTTTTGGCAAACCATTATCCCATCTCTAATTCCAACTATTAAATTTTCTACTCTTTGATCATTTTTTACTTTGGTATTGAAGTTTTTTATTGATTGAGTTTCATTATCACTAACATCTTCAGTTACTTTTCCACTCCATAATACATTGTCAGCAACTATTAAACCTCCAGCTTTTAATTTTGGAAATAGCATGTCATAATATTTAGTATAATTTAATTTGTCAGCATCTATGAAAGCTAAATCAATTTTTTCGTTGATGTTTTCAATTGCAATAGTAGCATCTTCAACAAGTAGACTGATTTTTTCTTTATATTTAGATCTATCAAAAAACTTTTTAGCTATTGATGCAAATTCTTCATTTTTCTCAATAGTAATTATCTTTCCATTTTTTTTAAGACCTTCTGATAAACATAAGCATGAATACCCAGTGTACGTTCCAACTTCTACGATAATTTCAGGTTTAACTAACTTACTAATCATTGATAGAAATCTTCCTTGAATATGTCCAGAAAGCATCCTTGGCAAAATTACCTTTGAATTAGTATATCTATTTAACTCTTTTAGTATTAACGATTCTGACTGAGAATTGTCAGAAATATATTTTTGTATGTTTTCTGGTAAAAAATCCATAAAAAAAGTCACTCATCAAGAGTGACTAAATTTAAGAGAATATTTGCAAAATAAGAAAACTATAAACTTATTTTTTAGCTGTTTTTTCTTCATTTTTTGAACTACAACATGATTCTTTTTTCTGAACGTTACTTGCAATTTTTGAACTGCAACATGATTTTTTTACCTGATTATTTTTAGCAGTTTTTGAGCTGCAACATGATTCTTTTGATGCTGTTGTTGAGCTACAATCAGATTTTTTAATATCACAATTTGCTTCCTTGTTAGAGGCATAGTTATTTTTTTTAGAAAAATTAAATCCAGATACTTCTTTAGCTTTATTATCTTTTGAACAACAACTTTTTTCAGTTTTTGACGAACATGTGGTTTCTGTTGATTTATCTGACGTAGTTATTTCAGTTTTTAAATTATCATTTGATAAGATTTCATTAGCTGTAAGAGCAAAAGCAACAAAAAATGCAAGAGCAAATGCTACTAAAATTGATGTTTGTTTATTCATGATATGTATTTTTATACAAATATAAAAAATTAATATTTAGCAATTACAGAGATTTTGGCTTTAACCTTTTCATTTAGCTTAACATTAATTTTAGTACTTAAAGGAAGATATAAATCAACTCTTGAGCCAAATTTAATGAAACCAAGCTCCTCACCGGATTTAACTCGTTCATTTCTCTTTGAGTATGTGACAATTCTTCTAGCTAAAGCTCCTGCAATTTGTCTAACTAGAACACTAATTTTTGTATTTTCAATAACAACAGAACTTCTTTCATTTTTTGTTGATGACTTTGGATTCCATGCTACCAAAAATTTACCTGGATGATATTTCGTATATACGACATTTCCGCAAATGGGATAGTGATTTGAGTGAACATTAAGTGGAGACATAAATATTGATATTAATATTTTTTTTTGTTTAAAAAACTCAGTTTCTTCAACTTCTCTAATTTGAACTATTTTGCCATCGCAAGGTGCTAAAACAACGTTTTTTGAAGTTTTAATTTCTCTGTTTGGAATCCTAAAAAAATATACTATTAAAAGTAAAGTCGATAATAAAAAAAAAGATAAATATAAATAGGTGAAAAATAATAGAATTATTAAACTTATGATAATGAAGTTTCTAATTATTTTATGTCCTTCTTTATGTATTTTCATGCTACTAAATTTAGTATTGGAAAAGTAAAAAGGATTGAATCCATTCGGTCTAAAATACCACCATGACCAGGAATTAATTTACCAGAATCTTTTAGATTAGCTTTTCTCTTTAGGTGTGAAATATAGAAGTCTCCTGCAGTTGCTGTAATGGGTATTAAAGAAAATTTTAATATTTCTATCTTTGATGATATTTCAAATAAAAAATCTGGTGCAAAAAGATGTACCAAATATACATATATTAAAAATGCAAAAAAGCCAGAAAAAAATCCTTCCCATGATTTTTTTGGAGATATTTTGATAAACATTTTGTTTTTTCCGAACTTGCTTCCCACTAAATATGCTATGGAATCAAATATCCAAATAGCAGAGAAGATGATTAGGATTTGATTCTTATTATTAAATCCAAAATTTTCAGAGAAAATCAAAGTGGAGAAAGAGAGTGTGAGAACTAATATATTCAGAAATATATTTTTTTTACTACTGATTTTAATAAACTCATAAATGCAAAGTATATATAAAATTGTAAATAATGAAATTAAACTAGAATTTGACAGAGTTATACAAAAAAAAATAATTGTTACAAACAGTGAGCCAGAAGCTAATCTGATTATAAAGTTGGACATCTTTATTTTTTTACTTCTTTGTCCATTTCATTTAGTTTCTCTTCATCATAACTCTTCCATTTCCTTTCACCAAAAATATTAACTAAATCGGATTTAAATATTACCTCATTGTCAAGTAATGAATTAGCAAGCTTAATCACTTTTTGCTTGTTTTTTTTCAAAACATCTATTGCTCTTTTGTATTGAGATTCAATGATTCTTGTAACTTCTGTATCAATTACTTTTGCACGCTCCTCTGAGTAAGGTTTAGTAAATCCAGCATTTTGACCACTAGAATCATAATAGCTAATATTACCAACTTTTTTGTTCATTCCATATATCGAAATCATAGCGTAAGCTTGTTTGGTGACTTTTTCTAAATCTGATAATGCACCAGTTGATATCTTTTTGAAAAAAAGCTCCTCGGCAGCTCTTCCACCTAAAGCGGCACACATTTCATCTTCAAGTTGTTGAGTTGTTGTAAGTTGTCTCTCTTCAGGCAAATACCAAGCTGCTCCAAGAGATCTGCCTCTTGGAACTATAGTTACCTTAACAAGGGGAGATGCGTATTGTAACATCCAACTTACTGTTGCATGTCCAGCCTCATGAAATGCAATTGTCTTTTTTTCATCCGGAGATATTATTTTAGATTTTTTCTCCATTCCACCAATTATTCTGTCAACAGCATCAAGAAAGTCCTGCTTATTTATAGATTTTTTACCTTTTCTTGCTGCTATTAGAGCAGATTCATTACAAACATTAGCTATATCAGCTCCAGAAAAGCCTGGTGTTTGTCTGGCTAGAAAATTCACATCAACTTGTTTGTTAAGTTTTAGTGGTTTTAAATGTACTTTAAAAATTTCTTTTCTACCAACTAAGTCTGGTAAATCAACGTATATCTGCCTATCAAATCTTCCTGGTCTTATTAGAGCCTTGTCAAGTACATCAGATCTATTTGTTGCAGCCATAACTATAACACCTGAGTTAGTGCCAAAACCATCCATTTCAGTAAGTAACTGGTTGAGTGTATTTTCTCTTTCATCATTACTACCTGTTATTGAATTTTTTCCTCTTGCTCTTCCAATGGCATCAATTTCATCAATAAAAATTATTGATGGAGCTTTTTCCTTCGCTTGCTTAAATAAATCCCTTACCCTTGATGCACCAACTCCAACAAACATTTCAACAAAATCAGATCCCGATAAAGAAAAAAAGGGAACCTTGGCTTCACCAGCAACAGCTTTTGCTAGTAATGTTTTGCCAGTTCCAGGAGGTCCAATTAGCATAGCACCTCTAGGTATTTTTCCTCCAAGTTTAGTGTATTTTAAAGGGGCTTTTAAAAAATCAACAATCTCACTGATTTCTTCTTTGGCTTCATCTAAACCAGCTACATCTTTGAATGTAATGTGAATATTTGTTTTGTCAACTAGTGTGGCTCTAGATTTTCCTATTGAAAATATTTGTCCTCCAGCTCCAGCACCACCTCCACTCATTCTTCTCATAATAAAAACCCAAATACCTATAAAAATAACTAGAGGAAGTATCCATCCAAGTATATCTCCAAAAACATCTTTTCTAGTTTCATAATATGGAAATATTTTATCTTCTTCTTGAAAATTTACTTGAGCTTCTTTGAGCTCAGAAGTAAAATTGTCAACAGACCCAATCTCAAAAAAGAAATGAGGACCAAAATTTTTGCTATTTCCAAAAGGTTTCTTTGCTACTCTTTCAAAAAATGGCTCGTCAAGATTTTTATCTTTGATATGTATGTACGCTTTTTCTTTGTTTACAATTACAATTTTCTCGACTTTGCTTTCAAGAAGCATTTTATTTTTAAATTCTTGCCAATTAGTTTTCTGAACAGAGTTGCCAGAAAAAAATTGTATTCCTATAAAAAATAGAAATATGGCTCCGTAAATCCAGTAGATGTTTATTTTAAATCCTTTAGGAAAATTATTTTTTTTAATGTCTTTTTTCATTTAGTTGTTTTCATTGATTTCAGTAGAAATTGAATCACCCCAAAATTCTTCTAATTTATAATACTCTCGAGTTTTTTTTTGAAAAATATGCACTACCGTATCTGAGTAGTCCATCAGTATCCATTCAGAACTATTTGTTCCTTCAACTCTTAGCGGGTTTTCATTATGTTTTTTTTTAATATTTCTTCTAATTTTATCTTCTATTGCTTTAGCATGTGTGTTAGAATTGCCAGTACATATTACAAAGAATTTACAAATTGCATTTTCAATTTTACTTAAATCTAAAAGAACAATGTCCATTCCTTTTAGTTCTTTGATAGAATCTATGATTTTATTTAAAACAGTGTTGCTTTCTAAAGTCTTAAGCATTATAATACTAATTTAGTATTTGCAAAAATACAATATTATATAGACGTGAATAAATTTTTTTTAAATAAGAAACTTCATTTTGACTCATTAAATTCAACTAATGAAACTCTTAATCAATTATCCAAAAAGATTGAACTTCAAAATGGTTTTTATATAACTGCAGATTATCAAAAATCTGGAAAGTGTCAAAATAACGATAAATGGGATAGTAATCCCAAAGAAAATTTGCTAATAAGTATTTTTTTAAATCTTGATTTAAATATTGAAAATTCATTTATGCTTAACCAATTAGCTTCTTTGGCTGTTTTAGATACCCTTGAGCAATTTTTAGAACAAAAAATAGAAATTAAATGGCCTAATGATGTATACATTGAAGATAAAAAAATTTCTGGAATACTAATAAATAATATTGTTAAAGGTGGAATAATAAATTCATCTGTAATTGGTATCGGTATAAACGTTAATCAAACAAATTTTAATAAAAAATACATTGCTACTTCTTTGAAGTTATTAAATAAAAAAGACTTTGAACTAAATGAAATTGAGAAAGTGTTAATGAAGAATATTAAAAAACAATCAATGATTTTATTTGATGAGAAATTATCATTACTTTCAAGTAGATATAATAATCATTTGTATAGAAAGGATTTAGATTCATTATTCATCTTGAACAAAAAAAGAATATATGCAAAGGTAATTGAGGTTAATCAAAATGGGAAAATTAAGTTAATGTTTGGTGATGGTGGGGTAAATGAATTTTCTCAAAGCGAAGTTAAATTGCTAAGATAATTTTGAAGCAGCATTACTGATTTGATTAATGAAGCTTTTTATGGGTTTTTCTAGCATCATTTTTGTCATCAGATTTAATTCAATATCAATTTCAAAAATTAAATGTGAACTGTCATTGTCAATTTTTTCAATGAAAGATTTCATTAGAAAAGGTACAGGGCTTTCACTAGCTGAATAGCTAACAAACTTATTTGAAATTTTCTCGTGAATATTTAATTTAATTTGAGGAAGATTGTCAACTTTAATGATGCAAGCCTCACCTTTTACTTCAAACTTTTCAATATTAGGAGGTAAGAAATTTTTTAAGTTTTCAAATTCAATAAGTGTATTGAAAAGGTCTTCATCATTTTTTCTGACTAAAATCTTGTCAGATTTATAACTAGACATTATTACCCCATTTAGAAGGATTCTCAGACCATTTCTCTAAAATTGGAAGATCCTTTTTTGTTATATAGTTACTTTTAATAGCCTCTTCTAAAAGTATTTGATAATCACATAGTGAAAGATATTCACATTCAAATTTTTCAAAATTTTCTTTGGATTGTGGAAATCCATAGTTGAAAATTGAAACTACACCTTTGATACTTAAGTTTTTACTTTTAAGTGCTTCTACAGCTTCAAGACTGCTTTTACCTGAGCTTATCAAATCTTCAATTAATATTACAGATTGCCCTTCGTTATAGTATCCTTCAATTTTATTTTGTCGACCATGACTTTTATTAGAGGATCTAACATAAATAAACGGCAGACCAAGTTCCTCAGCTACTAAAACTCCGTGAGGAATTCCACCTGTAGCCACTCCAGCAATTAGATTTGCTCCTTTGAAATGAGTGGT
>CENJ01116338.1_pt1 | contig 71012 bp, 78 predicted proteins | sample 356161 | NCBI WGS metagenome assembly CENJ01 (sample SAMEA2619531, study PRJEB7988) | marine metagenome | biome: marine biome (ENVO:00000447); feature: surface water layer (ENVO:00002042); material: "saline water (ENVO:00002010), including plankton (ENVO:xxxxxxxx)" | depth 5 m
GCTGGGGTTGGGGCTGGGGTTGGTGCAGGGGTTGGTGCAGGGGTTGGGGCTGGTGTCGGGTCAGGTACTGAAGTCGTTCCCGAAGAGCCACCTCCACATCCAGATAAAAGCACAGTAAAAAAAACCGTAAAAAAGATATTTACCCTTTTATTCATAATTAGATTATATCAACTACCTCTTAAAATTGGTGGGTCGTATAGGATTCGAACCTATGACCAACGGGTTAAAAGCCCGGTGCTCTACCAGCTGAGCTAACGACCCAATCATAAAAAAGGCTATTTTAGACCATCTAAAGCTACACGTGAAGCTTCAGCAGCTGAGCTTTCAGGAAACTCATCTATTACTAACTTAAATTGTTCTCTTGCTCGCTCTGAATCGCCTTCTTCAAGATATATAACCCCAAGCTTATATTTTGCAAGTGGAGTTCTCCAATGACCTGGATAAAGCCCTATCAAAGTATTGAAATCTTGGATTGATTGTTCATAATCTTCAAGGTTAAGGTTCAATTCCCCAAGCCAAAAATATGCTAGAGGCGTTTGTTCATTTTTTTCAGGAAGATTTATAAAATTTCTGAGGGCTATTAAAGCATTTACAAAATCACCTTTTTTTATAAGAACTATTCCCTCTTCATAAGAATTGAGTGGATTTGTGTTTTCAGTTAAAAATTCACCATCAATTAACTCTAGATCCTCTATATTTTTATAAGATAAGATTTTTAATTCTAAATCATTAAAACTCTTTTCATTTTGTCTTTTAAAAAAATCTTGTTTTGTATTTAGGATCTCAATTTGATTTCTCATTACGGCAATTTCTTGTTCAAGCTCTTGAATTTTAAGATACAACTCAATAAATTCGTCATCATCTGCACGAACAGACAACAAGGCTGAAAATAAAATAAAGGGAATAAAAAAGTTTTTCACTACCTAACGAAGAATAATTCTGCTCTACGATTTTTTGACCAAGCATTTTCATCTGAAGAGATATCAGAAGGTTGTTCTTCTCCATATCCAACAACTTCAATTCTTACTGGAATAATCCCAGCACTCACCAGAAAATCTTCAACTGCTTTGGCACGCCTTTCACTCAAAGCAAGGTTATACTCTCGTGTACCTCTCTCATCAGCATGACCTTCAACAAGCAAAGTGTACCTCTCATTGTCTTTTAAAACCCTTGAAATTTCTAAAAGATCGACCAAAGATTCCTCACTTAAAGTATCTTCGTCATAGCCAAAAAAAATTTTTATTTCAGGCTCACCTAAATCCAGCCCAACATTTGACATTGTTTTAGAGCTGTCACTTTGGGTTATGTCAACAGTAGTTGATTCCCTATTTTCTACTTCAAGGACATTAGTCGATGCACAAGAATAAAGAAAAATTACAGTTATTATTAAGATTAAGAAATTTTTCATATTTACCTCAAAAATGGGGACCAAGCGGGTTCCTTTAGCTCAGAATAAATAGCTGGAAGTTTGAACTTCACTCCACTGCTTATATTTACTCCAGCCAAATAGCTCAGCTCTCCCTCTTTAGTTGAATAAATTATAACATTGCCATTTGGGGCAATGCATGGACTTTCATCATTTTTTGTTGATGTTAGAATTTCTAATTCTCTAGTTCTTAAGTCTAAAGACGCGATTTGAAAGCTTTCTGTATCACGATGAACAAAAATGATCTTCTGTTTATTGATGTAGGATGGCCTTGCATTATAGTTTCCAACTGTTGTGATTCTTCTTTTCACAAGATTTATTGGATTAATCTCATAAATTTGTGGTGATCCGGATCTATCAGATGTAAAAAGAATTTTCTTTCCATCTGGCGACCAAGCAGGTTCAGTATCGATTGCTTTATTGTCAGTAAGTCTATTAATTCTTTTGCTTCTCAAATCCAGTAAATAGATCTCAGAATTTCCATCCATCGTAGAACTAAAAGCTATTTTACTCTTGTCAGGTGACCATGCTGGAGAGCTAACTGTTGAACCAGTAGCTAAAATTGATTCTCTTTTTCCAGTTGCCAGATTATGCAAAAAAACCTGAGCTCTATTATTCTCAAATGAGACATATGCAATATCTCTAGCGTCTGAAGACCAAGTTGGGGAGATGATTGATTGATTAGACTTTAGAATAACCTGTTCATTAAATCCATCTGAATCACTAATTATCAATCTATGGACGTTGTTATTTTTTGTAACGTACATCAGCTTTGTAGCCGACACACCATCAATGCCGTAAAAATACTTATAAATCTCATCGGAAACAAAATGACTTGTTTGTCGCAAGCTATCAGGCAATCCCAGCACCTTGCCATCGTCTGAAATATCTTTATAACCTACATCATAAATTAAAAATTTTATGTCAAGGTTATTTCTTGTTTCATCAATATCCAAAAAAATTATGGCATCTACTTCCAACAATAACCAATCTCTTTGAATAACCTCCGATTCTTTCGTTGGAATGGAAAGCATCTGATCTTTTGTAAGTACCTCAAATTCCCCAGTTCTTTTTAAATCTTGCTCAATAACTCCAACAACCAAATCCCCAATTTTTGTAGCCTGCTGTTTTTGTATAACAGCAACTTTTATTAAATTTTCAGAAGACTCAGTGATCTCAATTATGAGTTCAGAGAAAATATAATTTACCAACAAAAGTGTTAACAGGATTTTTTTCATTTTGGAATGAATCTTAATTTGAATACAGAAAAATGCTTTTTGTAGGTTTCGTTATCAATGGTCGCAACATACTTAATTCTCTTGTATTTCTTTATTGCATTTGCAGCAGCTCTATCAAAGGTCACATTACCACTAGATTTTGTAATTTTATAACTGTTAATATTTCCCAATCTATCTAGTCTTAATTCGAAATCAACATAAATATCTTTTGAAAGATTATTTGGCTTAACCCAAATAGACTGAATATCATTTATTATCCTCGAGCTTATTTCCTGTACGATATTTGACTCATATAATTCATTCGTAGCATCATTTTCCTCGCTAAGATACTTTGTATAGTCTTTATCAAAAATTTTTGGTGTCTTATTTATTCTATCTTTCTCTAGTATGATTGGCTTTTTTTTGAGTTTCTGCACAGTTTTTTTCATACTCATTTCTTGATCATTTTTTTGCTCAGAATCAACCAAATATTTTATGTTAGTAATCTTAGAGGTTTGTTGTATTAGGCTCTTGGAATTGAAAAAATTAATTGAAAAAAATATTAAGATGTGAAAGAAAAAAGATAAAATCACCGAAATTATTAAGTTTGTCATGGTTGTGTCGCTAAAGAAAAGTTTATACCACCGTTTTCCTGCAACATTGATAAAAGTTGGGCCACAGATTCATAATCTGCTTCACCATCACCTCTTATAATGACTTCTAAATCCGGGTTTGAAGAGATAACTTTGCTAAATCTGTCTTCAATAAATCCTAATGAAACTTGTGTTATTCGTGAGTCTTCTTCAATAAAGTACTGACCTTTGTCGTTAATATCAATTACAAAAGGGAAACTTTGTTCAAGTTCTAATTGCTTAGATTCAGTTTTTGGGAGATTTATTTCTAGACCTTGTATTGCTAGTGGTGTTACCACCATAAAAATAACTAAAAGAACCAACATAATATCCACATAAGGAACAACATTAATTTCATTTATTGCTTCATTATTCACTCCTCTGCGATAATGTTTAAGAAGCATTGGTCTTCTCCGTCTGTGCTATAAGCTCCTCTGCAAACGCTAAAGAGCCATTCAGAATATTATTCAGTTGTTTTGAATATTGGTTATAAGCTATTAATGCTGGAATTGCAGCAAGAAGTCCTGCTGCTGTAGCAATAAGAGCTTCTGAAATCCCTGGAGCGACAGAACTAAGTGTAAGTTGAGCAGTTGAAGACAACCCACTAAAGGCATTAATTATTCCTATCACAGTTCCTAAAAGGCCAATGTAGGGAGTGCTTGAACTTATAGTTGCTAAGAGAGATAGGCGTTGAGAGAGTCGCTCTTCATCTCTGTTTATAATAACTCTTACCAATCTTTCACATGATTGAACTTGGCTTAAAGTTTTAGAATTCTGTTTATTTAGCTCCTCGAAAATAGTTATGAGAACAAGCTCAGACACTTCAAGATCTACTATATCTTTCTGCTTTATTTCAGAATATAAATCTTCCAGAACTTCTCCATGCCAATATCTGTCTTCTATTGCATGAGAGCTTGCTAGAGCTTTTTGAAAAGTGAAAAATTTTTCGAAAATAATAATCCATGAGAGCACAGAAGCTAACAACAGAATTATCAATACTATTTTTACTGGCAAAGTTGCATCAAGAAATAATTCCAGAATATTAAAATCCATTATTTAAAATTCTTAAGGTCCTCTTTATAGAAATTTGATAATAGGTAAATAAAGCTATCCCAACCTAAATCAACTAATTGCTGATCGTCTAACATTAATTCATTTAAGTTTTGCATTTTAATTCTTACTCTAATAGGTTTATTATCAAACTTGTAAATTAGCGCTGGAAACTCATTAAGTCCTGTCACTCCAAGAACCTGTTTCCACCACGATGAAGGTGGTTCAAACCCTTTTTTATATGCCTTACATTCAATATTCCACCTTCCTAAACGTAAATCAGGATGATCTTTCTCTTGATACTGCACAAGAATTCTTCTTACAGGCTTATTTAAATCCAAATCCTCCTTGAGCTTTTTAGCAACTTTTCTTTCAAAATCATGGCCTTTTTTTCTTTGATTAATGCTCATTTTAAGCTCATTTTAATAGATTGATTCATCCAATTTTGCGTTTGTAAAAACTTCCTGGACATCATCTAATTCCTCAAGCAACTCTACAAGTTTTATATTTTTCTCTGAGTGCTCTAAATCTAAAGGTATATTATTTTCTGCTTCCATAATAACTTCAGTTGCTTCAATTTGAATTCCATGGTTTTCAAGTGCAACCTTCACATTAGATAAAATTTTTGGATCACATACAACTTCAACCATACCACCATCTAAGTCTGAAATATCATCCGCTCCTGATTCAATTACTTGATCAAAAAAAGCTTCGTTCGAAGTATCAGCCTTCACAAATAATTTTCCTTTATTTTCAAATAGATAAGCAACACTTCCGGAGGTTCCCAAGTTACCACCAAATTTTGAAAAAGCATGTCGTACTTCTGAAACTGTTCTATTTTTATTGTCAGTAAGTGTCTTTACATAAACAGCGATGCCTCCTGGTGCATATCCCTCGTATATAACCTCCTCAAGGTTCTGGCCTTCTTGACCACCAGCCCCTCTCTGAATTGCTCTATTTATTGTGTCTTTTGTCATATTTGCTGAAAGAGCTTTTTCGTGAGCCAACCTTAGTCTTGGATTATCTTCAATTACACCACCACCCTCTTTTGCCGCGACTGTAAGCTCTCTAATAATCTTTGAAAAAGTTGCACCTTTCTTTGCATCTTGTCGAGCTTTTCTATGTTTTATATTTGCCCACTTCGAGTGTCCGGCCATTAATCCTCAATCCTTTTAATATAAAGCTCTTGAAGGTTTTTATCAGGAATCATACTTGGTGCCTCAGTGATAAGGCACAATGCTGATTGAGTCTTTGGAAATGGGATCACATCTCTAATTGTTTCAGCTTTTAGCATAATCATTGCTAGCCTATCAAGCCCGAAAGCAATTCCACCATGTGGAGGACACCCACTTTCAAGACTATCAAGAAAAAAGCCAAACTTTTCTTTGCGCTCTTGCTTATCAATTCCTAACAGTTCAAAAATATAATGTTGTACTTTAGAATTATGTATTCTGATAGAGCCACCTCCAATTTCAATACCATTTATTACGAAATCATATGCTTTTGAATTCATTTCAAGTTTATCGAGCTTCTTTAATTTATCTAAATCATCAATATCTGGACAAGTAAATGGATGATGAAGAGATTTAATTTCCTTTTCAAAAGTTTTCTCAAACATTGGGAAATCTGTAATCCAACATGAACAAAATTCACCCCTTAATAAATTTCGATCCGCTCCCAATTTTTCAATAAGTCTGCTCATATAGTCATTTACAATATTTTTCTTACCAGCTCCAAATAAAACAAGATCTCCTTTTTTCAGATCTAATTCTTTAATTAAGGTTTTTTTACACTCTTCAGATAAATATTTTCCAATAGGAGAATCAAGGTCACCTGGATGTTCTCCTTTAACTCTAATGTAAGCAAGACCTTTTGCCCCAAACTCTTTGACAAAATCAGTATATCTATCAATCTGACCTCTACCTATGTCATCACCATCTCTTAGAACAATAGATGCAATTCTTGAATCAGGGTCATTCGCTGGGTCGGAAAAAACCTTGAACTCTTCTTTTAAAAAAATATCCTTAATTTCAAATAACTTCAAAGGGTTTCTTAAATCTGGTTTATCAGTTCCGTAAAGTTCTATTGCCTTATGCCAACTTAGCCTAGGAACTTCTCCTAAATTAACATTAAGAAGTTCAACAAAACATTTTTTTATCATCTCCTCTGATAAATTCATAATTTCTTTTTCATCAATAAAAGATGCTTCTATATCAATCTGTGAAAATTCAGGTTGCCGATCAGCTCTAAGGTCTTCATCTCTGAAGCATCTAGCAACCTGGTAGTATTTATCAAAACCCGAAATCATTAGCATTTGCTTGAACAGTTGTGGCGATTGCGGAAGTGCAAAGAAACTTCCCGTAGATGTTCTGCTTGGAACAAGATAATCTCTGGCTCCCTCTGGTGTAGCTTTTGTAAGTATAGGTGTTTCGATATCCAAAAACCCTTTGGTCTCAAGGAAACTCCTTATAATTGAAGTCAATCTGGACTTAGTCCTGATATTTTTTTGCATCTCAGGGCGCCTTAAATCTAAAAGCCTATTCTTAAGCCGCACTTCCTCACTTATTTCTTGAAAATTGTCTAAGGGGAATGCTGGTGTTTTTGCAGTGTTAAGAATTTGCAGGTCGCTAAGAACAACTTCAACATCCCCGGAACCTAGTGCTTCATTCTTTGACTCCTCTGGCCGTAAATGTACTTCTCCTGAAACCTTCAAAACATATTCATTTCTTACAGATTCAGCGATAACGAAACTTTCAATTTCAGGGTTAATGACGAGCTGAACAAGGCCAGTAGTGTCTCTAAGATCAAAGAAGATTACCCCACCATGATCTCTTCTTCTATGAACCCAACCACACAAATTAACCCTGGTGCCAACAAGATCTTTTGTAATTTCATTACAATAATTACTTCTCATTAATTTCTACTTTTTTTACATTCATTTTTTGCGAAGCTTAATTTCTTACAAATATATTCTTCGTACTTTTCCATTTAAATTCTGTTTCATGCCAACCATAGCCATTTATTCTATATCCTAGAGCTATTAGTAATTTTATCACCTTAACTTTTCTGATACATTTATTGCATTTTTTAAGGTGAGCATCGATAACTTTTTGTATGAGCTCAAAATTTGATTTACATTCTTCAAAGTAATACTCGTAAATGGGCATAATCCTATTTAAACTACCATAATACAACTAGGAAATTATAGTGTATTTCTCGAAAATATTCGTCCCAACATCCAGAGATAATCCGTCTGAAGCTGAATTAGTAAGTCATAAACTAATGGTTCGCTCAGGAATGATAAAAAGAACTGCTGCTGGAATTTATAACTGGTTGCCAATTGGACTAAAAATTTTAAAGAAGATTGAAGAAATTGTCAGAAAAAATCTTGATGAAACTGGAGCACAAGAAATACTTATGCCTATGGTTCAACCCTCAGATTTGTGGAAAGAGTCGGAACGTTTCAATGAATATGGAAAAGAACTTCTAGTATTTAGCGACAGAAGTAAGAGGGAATTTGTTTTGGGCCCCACACATGAAGAGGTAGTTTCAGATATATTTCGCAGCTACCCAATTAGCTACAAAAACTTACCAATAAATTTCTATCAGATACAAACAAAATTTAGAGATGAAATAAGACCAAGGTTCGGTGTAATGCGGGCAAGAGAATTTATTATGAAGGATGCATATAGCTTTGATATTAATAAAAAAGGGCTTGAAGAAAGTTATAAGGAAATGAAAAATGCATACATAAAAATATTTAATGAAATTGGATTAGAGTACAGAGTGGTGAATGCTGACTCTGGAAATATAGGTGGAGATAAAAGTGAAGAGTTTCACGTACTTGCAGAATCAGGTGAGGACCTTTTAGCAATTTCTGATGAAAGTTCATTTGCTGCAAATGTTGAGACATTTGATCAAAAAGAGGATCCAAGCAATCTGATTGGAAGGCCTTCACCAGATGGTAAGGGAAAACTTATAATAAAACGCGGCATTGAAGTTGGTCACATATTTCAACTGGGACAAAAATACAGCAATAAAATGAAGGTATTAGTCAAAGATGAAAATGCAACTGAAATCCCGATATTTATGGGTTGTTATGGAATTGGCATCACAAGGATCTTGGGAGCATGCATTGAACAAAACAATGATAAAAATGGCATTATCTGGCCAAAATCTATTGCTCCTTTCGATATAAATATTATTTGTCTTGATCCAGGCAAGAAAGAGGTCTTTAATTCAAGCCTAAATACCTACAAACTATTTAAGGAATTTAAATTTGATGTTCTCCTTGATGATAGGGATATGAGGCCAGGAAACAAATTTGCTGACCATGATCTCATTGGTATTCCATTCTCAGTGGTGATAAGTGGTAGCAATTATGACAAGAATAAGCTTGAGGTTGGAATTAGAGGGAAGAATGAGAAGTTTAATCTTACTCCTGAAGAATTAAAAACTTTAATGGAAAGGCAAAATGATTAAATTTTTTTCAACGATAGGTGGTTTTTTATTTGGCTCTATACTGCTTGCATTCCTTACTATTCTTGCTTTCAATCCTAGTTTTTTTGCCGAAGAGCTCATCAAAAGAGAAGCCAGCAAGCTCGCAAATCCACCAAATAATCAATTAGATAAATTCTTAGATGAAAATATTATCTCAAGATTTCTTAATAGTCCGCAAACAATAACCTTATTAGCTTTTGATCAACTAAATTTTTTTACCAATCATAACGAAAAGCTTGATGACTATTCGTTGGCTTATGGTGATTTAGAATATGAAAGATTAACAGCATACAGTAAAACCCTAAATAATTTTGATGAAGATGCGTTAGATAAGAATGCCAGAATAAATCTTAAAATTGCCAGGTTTTCTGCAGAAAATGCTATGCGTAGTCATGAGTCTTTTAGATTCCACTCAGGGCCTTTTCTTCAATTCTATGGCTCACATTTACGACTAGTAGATTTCATGATAGACAACCATAAGGTTGTAGATGAATCCACTGCTGGAGATTTTATTAAAAGAGTTATTGAAATTGAAAGGGTTATTAATGAATTGCTTGAGTTTGAGATCGAGAGAGGAAAGAACGGTATTTACTCCCCATTATTTGTTTATGAAAAGGTACTTGAGCAGCTAAAAACTCTAACTAATACCTCTATAGATACACATCCTCTCTTATTAGACTTTAATAAAAAACTTGATGATGCAGATCTCTCTATTGAGGTAAAGACTAACTTAAATTCTCAGCTTAAATTAACTTTAGAAGAAGTTTTTATACCCTCATATAAGAGGATAATAAAACAAATTGAGTTTAATATTTTAAATGCACGCACTCATGAGGGTGTATGGAGCTTACCGAATGGAGATGATTATTATCAACATAGGTTACGAATTTTCACGACAACGAATCTCTCTGCAGACCAAATACATGAAATTGGATTAGAACTTGTTCAAAGCATTCAGAATGAAATTATAAAAATTCTATCCGACGAGGGTTATGATACAACAAGACCCCTGAGTATTTTATTTGAAGAGCTTAATACGGATCCACGCTTCCTCTTTGAAGATTCTGATGAAGGAAGACAAAAAATACTTGATGAGTATGTAAGAATCCAAGAAAACACTTATAAAATCCTCCCTAACTATTTTAACGAATTACCTAAATCTGAGGTTGTCGTCAGAAGAGTGCCAGAATTTGCGGAGAAAAGTGCAGCTGGTGGCTATTATCAGAGTCCAGCCTTGGATGGAAGTAGACCTGGAGTTTGGTTTGCAAATTTGTATGATATAAATGCAACTCAAAGTTTTAAAATGCCTGCTTTGTCTTTTCATGAATCAGTGCCTGGACATCATCTTCAGATAGCTCTTAACCAAGAAAATGAAAATCAGACTTTATGGAAAAAATTTGGATATAGTACGTCAGCATTTACCGAAGGTTGGGCTCTATATGCTGAACAGCTGGCAATCGAAGCGGGTCAAATTAGTGATCCCTTTGAAATGATTGGATCACTTCAATCAGAATTATTCAGAGCAGCAAGATTGGTTATAGATACAGGTCTACACTCAAAAAAATGGAAAAGAGAGGAAGCAATTAAATACATGATGGAAAATGTTGGAGAAGTAAGAAGTGAAGCAGAATCAGAAATAGAAAGATATATTGTTTGGCCAGGACAAGCGTGCTCCTATATGATTGGAAAAATAAAGATCTTAGAATTAAGAGAAAGAGCGAAATTGGAGATGGGTACAAGATTCAATATCAAGGACTTTCACTCAACTGTGCTAATGAATGGTGTTCTTCCACTTGAGATATTAGAGGAATTAGTGGAAGAATATATTAAGAGTTAATCGACAAAAGAGTTTTCAATCTTTTCTAAGATTTTCTGATTACTCTGTAAAAATTCACAAGCATTTGCAAGACCCTGACCAACCTTATCACCCTCGTAACTGTACCAAGAGCCAGACTTCTCTATTAAACCTTTTTTAACTGCATACTCTATGATCTCCGCAGTTTTATTGATGCCTTTTCCATAAAGAATTTGAAATTCTACAACCTTAAATGGAGGTGCAACTTTATTTTTGACAACCTTAACTCTGGTCTCATTTCCGATTATCTCATCACCGTCTTTGATTGCACCTATACGTCTTATATCTAATCTAACACTTGAATAAAATTTAAGGGCATTTCCACCAGTTGTTGTTTCAGGATTGCCAAACATAACTCCAATTTTCATTCTAATTTGATTTATAAATATGACTAGAGTATTTGATTTTTGAATGCTGCCAGTAATTTTTCTCAATGCTTGTGACATTAGCCTTGCTTGAAGACCAACATGAGAATCACCCATATCTCCCTCTAATTCTGCTCTTGGGACTAAGGCTGCAACACTGTCGATTACTATTACGTCAAGACTACCACTTTTTACGAGCATATCTGTAACTTCTAAAGCTTGTTCACCAGTATCGGGTTGAGATAACAAGAGTTCGTCTGTATCTACCCCAAGTGCTTTTGCATACTCAGGATCTAATGCATGCTCTGCATCTATAAAAGCAGCACTACCGCCAGCTTTCTGGCATTCAGCTATAATTTGCAAAGTAAGTGTAGTTTTTCCTGAGGATTCTGGGCCGTATATTTCAACGACTCTTCCCTTTGGTAGGCCACCGATACCAAGTGCTAAGTCTAAACCAAAAGATCCAGTGGCAATTGAAGGAATGTCTACTGACTCCCTTGCTCCAAGTTTCATAATTGTTCCCTTACCAAATTGGCTTTCAATTTGTTTTAGAGCGCCTTCTAGAGATTGTTTTTTGTTTTCTGCCATAAATTTATAATTAGTGTATGTATATACAGTATTTGAAAAGCTTATATAAATCAAGCATTAAGTTTTTTTTCTTTAATTTTTTTTTATTGAATATACAAATTATTATAGATTATGGCCTTTATTGTTACAGAAGCGTGCATTCAGTGTAAACATACTGATTGTGTAGAAGTATGTCCAGTAGATTGTTTTTATGAGGGCCCAAACTTCTTAGTTATAAATCCCAATGAATGTATTGATTGTGGTCTATGTGAACCTGAGTGCCCAGAGAAAGCCATCTTCTCAGAAGACGAACTTCCTATTGATCAGATACACTTTGTTGAGATCAACGAAGATCTATCAACGGAATGGCCAAATATTTCACAAAAAAAAGAATCCATGCCGAACGCAAAAAAATTTAGTGGCGTAAAAAATAAAATAACTCTTCTTAAGAAGAGTTAAACTAAATGAAGCCAGACCGCTGGCAATGACCCAAAGATCAAACCCGAAAAAAAAACTCGGGTCTTCATCTGGTTTAAATCAAAGTTTCTATCAATCACTTTCGGAACAATCAAAAAAGCTATGAGCATCCCGAACAAAAAAGGTGCTAGGGAGACTAGATCTAATTTTTTTATCTGCAAAATTATTTCATCATAAACTCCTAACAACACAAGAACCAAAGATCCAGAAATTCCAGGTAATATGAATGCTGAGAAAGCTAGAAAACCCGCCAATATGATCAATAATGCAAAATTAAAATTAAAATTAAAAACAGAGATTGCTATAGCTACTGCTATTAATGCCCCCACACAAAAAGAATTTAAATATGGGATTGATTCACTTAGTTCTTGATCAAAAAAACAGTTCTTGATTACTGCAAATAACATCACAATTGATAGAAAGATTTTAAATAATGTAAGATTATTCTCTATCAAATATGTAATAAAAAAAGCAGACGAGTAGATAGCTAGTGCCATTCCAATTAATAGCGGCCCAAGAAACATAAAGTTCAACTTTCTTAGAAAAGATTGAAAATCAAAGAAAATACCTTCATTGAAAGCAGTTAGAACTTTTACAAAATCTCGATAAACATTAAATATGCCTGCAATTGTGGCGCCAGATATACCGGGTGTTATTTCTGCAATTCCCATAAAAAATCCGGCAATGAAATTTTTAGAGAAATTATTTAACACTAGGGAGATCTCCTTTGATCCTGTCAATTGCTGTCATATCCCAATAAAGTGGTGTTACTGAGACACAGTTATTTTTTATTGCCTCAAAATCTGTACCTGACAAATTCCCATCTGGTGGACCAGATTTTCCAATTTTATAGCTTACCTTATCGCCATTTCCTTTGAATTCTGGAGCTAAAGGCACTCCTCTGTTTCCTAAACGGCTTAAATTAATTCCTGATAATTCTGTAAATTTTAAATTAGGTATGTTTACATTGAGGATTAGGCCAGTATTTTCACCTTTCTCATAGTTTTTTTGTATGTAATCAAGCATAAGCCTAGTAACTAAAAACGATGATTCAAAGTTCTCAAAAGATTTACCAGCAATTGAAAGTGCTAATGGGGGATAGCTTAATTTTCTTGCCGTAAAAGCAGCACCAAGTGTACCTGAATGTATTACATCATCACCCATATTAGCCCCTCTATTTACTCCAGAAACAACAATATCTGGTAGTTCTGTCATTATTGCCATTAGACCCATAAAAACACAATCTGCTGGCGTTCCATCGACAGAATACATATTTTCTTCGATCTTATTGATTTCAACAGACTCTCTCAGTGTAATTGCAGCACCTTGACCACTCTTATCTTTTAATGGAGCTATCAAGCAAACTTCGTGATCTTTTTTGAGAAAGTCAAACAAGCCTAAAGTTATTCTTGACTCAATCCCGTCGTCATTTGTAAGAAGAATTTTCATTTACTAATTTTGTTAAAACCATTGCTGCTGCACCTTCATTATTCCCAATAAACCCCATTTTTTCAGAAGTTTTTGCCTTAAAACCTATATTCGCTTTTTCCAATTTTGTAATGTTTGATAAAGAACTAATAATATCATCTCTAAAAACAGATAGCTTAGGTTCCTGCGCAATAACAGTTATATCAACTTGTGAGATGCTATACCCAAGATTAATTACCATTTTATATGCTGTATGAAATATTTTTTCACCACTACAATCTTTCCACTCTTCAGTCTCTGGAAAATGTACTCCAATGTCACCTAAACTCATTGCACCAAGAATAGAGTCAACTAAAGCATGTATTACAATGTCTCCATCTGAATGAGCTTCAAAAGTATTTTTGAACGGAACCTTAAATCCTCCAATCATCAATCCATCTCCATCCCTATAACGATGACTATCAAATCCAAGACCTACTCTTGTATCATCTACCTCTGCCAAATCGTCAATAACAGTAATTTTTGTATTCTTTCTGCTGCCTGGAATAAAGCTAACTTTTCCTCCAATTCTTTCTATTGCCTCTGATTCATCACAAGGTATAAAGTTTTCCTCGTTACATTGTTCTAATGCCTTTATAAGTATTTCAGAGGATGTTACTTGCGGTGTTTGAGCAATATAATAGTCATTCCTATCCACACTTTTTCTTACAGAAAGAGTCTCCTTATTAATCATTTTTAACGATTCATAAACTGGAACCCCAAAAACAAGTATGTCATCGTCTCTGTTATTGAATTCACTTATAATTTTTTCCAAGTCAAATTTATTTATGTTTGGCCTCACAGCATCGTGAACAATCACCATAGAATTATCATTAATAGTTAGTAGTGAATTAAAAACTGATTGAGCTCTTGTGTCTCCACCTTCAATAATTTTAATTTTCTGTTCCTTTATAATTTTCTGTTTGTAAATATTGTTATCTAAAGCATTTACTGGAATGATAATTTGGCTTATGGATTTCACACCTAAAAAAGCATTGACTGTTCTTTCAATTATTGTCTCTGACCCAATCTTTTGGTACTGCTTTTGAATTTTTGAATCAAAACGCGTTCCAAGGCCTGCAGCAGGAATAATTGCATAAATATTTTCACTGAGGTTTCTTTTCATTGTCCTTTTTTTTCTCGTTTGTTTTGCCTTGGTTATCCTCAGAATTTACTTCTTTTTTCAATTTTAAAATTTTATTTTTTAGCTCATCATTTTCCTGTTTAATCTGTTCTAACTCTTTCTCTTTTTCGGAAATGAGTATTTTTATCTCATTATTCTGTCTAAAGCTATACTCTCCTTGAAGAACTTCAAAAGATAAAAAATATATAAAGAAACTTATCCAAAAAAATGAAATAAAAATTAAAAAACCCTTTAAGCGCCTCATGGGTAGAGTTCATTTTCAATTATTAATAACCGATTGTACTTTGCAGTTCTATCTGACCTTGCTGGAGCTCCTGATTTTATAAAATCTGCATTTACTGCTACTGCAAGATCTGAAATAAATGAATCCTCTGTTTCTCCAGACCTATGTGAGATAATTGTTGAGAAATTATTATTCTTACTTAAAGCAATAGTTTCAAGTGTTTCAGTAAGTGTGCCAACTTGATTAAGTTTTATTAAAATTGAATTTGCTGATTTCTCTTTGATACCTTTCGCTAGAAGCTTCTTTTGTGTAACAAACAAATCATCCCCTACTATTTGAAGATTTGTCATTTCTCTTGTGAATTCTGACCAGGCCTTCCAATCAGATTCACTAAATGGATCTTCAACAGATGATATATTGAATTTCTTACAGAGACTGGCTAGATATTCAATCATTTGGCGAGAACTTAAGCTTTTACCTATACCTTTTAATTCATATTTTTCATGACGAAAAAATTCAGAAGCAGCGCAATCAAGTGCTAAAGATATATCAGACCCAACCTGTAATCCTATCCTTTCTAGTGATTGAGCAATAATTGTAAGGACTTCTTCATTGGATGATAGATCTGAGGCAAAGCCACCCTCATCGCCTACAGCAGTAGAGTAGCCTTTATTTTTAAGAACTGCTTTCAAATTTTGATATACCTCGGCTGAGAGTCTTAAACCATCAGAATATGGTAACTTTTCATTTGGAACAATCATAAATTCTTGAATGTCGATTTTATTATTGGCATGTGCACCTCCATTAAAGATATTCAACATTGGTTTTGGAATTGAAAAATTTATTTTTTTACCAAGGATCTTTTCAAAAACAACTTTTAAATACTCATATAGCTCCAAGTTAGATGAATTAGCTGCCGCTCTAGAAGCTGCCATAGATACTGAAAGAATTGAATTTGCTCCAAGATTTGATTTATTTTTTGTATTATCCAAATCAATCATTAATTTGTCGATTTCAATCTGATCAAAAATGTTCTTTGCCAATAATTCTGGTGCAAGAATTTCATTTACATTTCTTACAGCTTGCTTTACGCCTTGTCCAAGATACCTTTTATCATCACAGTCACGTAGTTCGTAGGCCTCTAATTGACCAGTAGATGCTCCGCTTGGAACGAAAGACCTTCCAGCACTTCCATCTTCAAGCTTTACAGATGTTGAAATAGTTGGCTTGCCTCGTGAATCCAATACTTCAATTGCTTCAACAGATTTAATTTTCAATTTATTGCTCTTTAATTAATTGATCCAGTTCAAAAAGCCTGCTCAAAAAATCCTCTAATTCTGTTAGCTTCAAAGCACAAGGACCATCACATTTCGCATTTAAAGGATCTGGATGGGTCTCAATAAACAGTCCAGCAATTTTTTGTGATACACCTGCTTTTGCAAGATCAAAAACAAATTCACTCCTACCTCCAGTACTTGTTTGGAGAGCCCCGGGTTGTTGAAGGGAATGTGTCACATCAAAAATAACAGGTTTATTAAATTCTTTGAGAATTTGGAAATTTAAAATATCAACCACTAAATTGTTGTAACCAAAAATATTTCCTCTTTCACAAAGAATTATATTTGAGTTTCCAAATGACTGACATTTATTTACTGCATGTCCAAGCTCTTTCGCTGAAGAGAATTGAGGTTTTTTAAAATTAATTATCTTTTTTGTTTTTGCTGCTGCAGCAACAAGATCAGTTTGTCGACATAGAAAAGCTGGGATTTGTATAACATCACATATTTCAGCAACTATTTCAGCCTGCCAAGGCTCATGAATATCAGTAATTATCGGTACATTTAATTTATTTTTAACATTCTGTAATGCTTTGAGCCCATCCTTGATACCTGGACCGCGATAAGAATCAACTGAAGATCTATTTGCCTTGTCAAAAGATGCCTTAAAGACGAAATTAAAGTCCATGCTTTTTGAAAGCTTAGAGAAAGTTTTAGCAACTTCATATAAAATGTCATCATCTTCGATTACATTTACACCTCCAAATATTGTTAACCTTTTATTATTTGAAATATCTGAAAATTTAATCATTTTTCTGTCCTAAGAGAAGCTTTTATAAAGTCATTAAACAATGGATGTCCTTCTTTCGGCTTCGATGTAAATTCAGGATGAAATTGACACCCGACAAACCATGGGTGATTTTTTAATTCAACCATCTCAACTAGATTATGGTGTTGTGACCTAGCTGAAATTTCAAGACCTACGCTTTCAAGAGATTCTACATAATCTGGATTAACTTCATATCTATGCCTATGCCTTTCAAAAATTATTTTTTTCTTGTAAAGTTTTTTTGCTAAACTTCCCTCCTTTAACAAAGCTTTTTGCGCTCCCAGGCGCATGGTACCACCCTTTTCAGATTCTGTATTTCTATGCTCTATTGATCCGTCTTTATTCCTCCATTCCGTCACCAAAGAAATTATTTTATGTTTTGTTTTACTATCAAATTCTGTGCTATTGGCTTTGCTCAACCCACAGAGATTTCTAGCAATCTCAATAATTGAAATTTGCATGCCCAAACAAATTCCTAAATATGGAATTCTCCTCTCTCTGGAATATTTTGCTGCTAAAACCATCCCCTCAATCCCGCGGTTTCCAAAACCCCCAGGAATTAATATAGAATCTGAATCCTTTAATATCTTTTTATAGTTTGATACTGATAATTCCTCTGAATTAATAAAACTAATCTTTACTTTGGCATTGTTATGTATACCTGCATGATCTAAAGCTTCTATCAATGAAAAATAAGCATCTTTCAGATCTACATATTTCCCCACAAAAGCAATATTTGTGGTGTTTTGGGGTGCAAGCTTTCTTTTTACAACTTTTTTCCAAGCATTTAGCCTTGGACTAATCTTATCAAGCTTTAATTTCTTAGTAACGATAATATCCATTCCCTCTTCATTTAAAAAAAGAGGCACCTGATAAATTGTCTCCAAGTTTGGCAAAGAAATTACTCCCTCTTTTGGCATTGAACAAAATAACGCAATTTTGTCCTTGCTTTCCTGTGGAAGCTTATACTCTGATCTACAAATCAATATGTCTGGCTGCACTCCAAGTGATCTGTACTCTTTTACAGAATGTTGCGTTGGTTTTGTTTTTAACTCTCCAGCATTATGTAAGTAAGGTACAAGTGTTAGATGTAAGAATAGTGATTGAAATCTTTTTAGCTCTAAACCTAATTGTCTTATTGCTTCAATAAATGGCTGACTCTCAATATCACCTACGGTTCCACCAACTTCAACAATAGCTATATCAAATCCGTTTGAAGCGCTTAGAATCTTTTCTTTAATTTCATCTGTAATATGCGGGATTACCTGCACAGTTTTTCCCAAATAATGTCCTTTCCTCTCTTTTTTTAAAACTGAATAATAAACCTTACCTGCAGTGAAGTTATTTTCTTGACTACATTTATGGTCTATAAATCTTTCATAATGTCCAAGATCTAAATCTGTCTCTGTCCCGTCCTCTGTTACAAAAACCTCTCCGTGTTGGAAGGGGCTCATTGTTCCTGGATCAACATTAAAATATGGATCCATTTTGATCACTGTAACTGAATATCCTTTGGATTCGAGCAAAGCGCCCAGGGAAGCTGAGGCGATTCCTTTACCCAGAGATGAAACTACTCCGCCAGTAACAAAGATATACCTCGTATCTTTAAGCAAAACTTATTTTGATTAACAACTATTCTATATAATTTTTCGAGACCCTACTCGAAATATTGGTTAATAGTTTATATGAAATTGTCTCAAACTGTTGAGCAATATTACTTAAGTCATTTTCAAAACCCCAGATGTCAACCCAATCTCCAACTTTAACCTTATCGTTTATGCCAAGATTAACTAACATTAAATCCATACTTAACATTCCAGCAGTAAAAAATTTTTCCCCATTTATAATCACGGTCTTTTCACTAGAAAAAAAGGGAAGCCCATCTGCATACCCTATACCAACAGCGGCAACCCTGCTGCTCTCTTGGGCTGTCCACATTCCGTCGTAACCCACAGACTCACCTTTTCTAACTTTGTTAATTGAAATTATTTTGGATCTCAATTTTGTAACAGGCTTTATGCCAAATTCTGAATATTTTCCGCCATATATCCCAATTCCTGGTCTAACAATATCAAAGTGAGCTTCTTTAAAGTTAAAGATACCTCCAGTATTTGCCATGCTTTTAAGGTAAGAAAACTTTTTTGTTACATCAATAAATTTTTTAATCTGTTTCAAATTGTTAGGATTTGATTTTGTTTCTGAAGAGGCTAGATGTGACATTAGAACAATGTCTTTAATATTTAATATTTCAATTTCTTTTAAAGCAATTAGGAAGTCTTTATCATTAAAGCCCAGTCGGTTCATCCCAGTATTTAGCTTTAACCATATCCGAGAATTTTCAAGATTAAAGTCACTTAAACCCTTAAGCTGCCAGCTTGAATGTATTGTAAAATCGAGATTATTTTCTTCGATCATTTCATAGTCATTTTGCTCATGAACACCCTGAAATAGTAATATGGGTTTGGATGTAAACTTTCTTAATGACACAGCTTCGTCTATTGTTATTACTGCATAAGATTCAACGTTTTGCTCAATGATTTCATGCATTTTTTCATCAAAGAGACCATAAAAATTTGCTTTCACAACTCCCTGTACTGAAGCATTGGTAAAAGATTTTATTACTTTTAGGTTATTTTCTAGCGCTGAAAGGCTAATCTGAAGTTCTGTTCTTCGCATACTCACTCATAATTTCTGGAGCTAAATTGCCGAACCTCGTTAGCTCTTGCCTGAATGAAAGAAGTAGTTTCCTGGTAGGTCCATTACGATGCTTTACAAGATTTACCTCTGCAACATTCTTCCAATCGTCGTCCTCGGTATATACATAGTCTCTGTAAAGCATAAAAATCATGTCAGCATCCTGTTCAATTGCACCAGAGTCTCTAAGGTCTGACATTTGTGGTCTCTTTAACGGCCGCTGTTCAACGGATCTATTTAATTGTGAAAGAGCAACAACTGGGGCACCAATTTCTTTAGCCAAATGTTTTAATGAGCGTGAAATATCTGATAACTCGTTTACTCTGTTTTCATTCCTTCCTGGCATCTGCATAAGCTGTAAATAATCAACAACAACAAGCTTAACGCCGCCGGTTTTTCTGTATTGTTTTGAAAGCCGTCGACATTTTGCTCTTATTTCCATAGGAGTAATATTAGCTGTATCATCAATAAACAAATTGAGTTCACTAAGCTTTTTACTGTTAGAGATAATCTTGTCCCATTCTCTGTCATTTAAATCTCTTCCTTTCATTATTGATTGTTGAGAAACGCCGGACATTGAACCTATCATTCTTGATGTGAGTGATTGAGACGACATTTCCAAACTAAATACCAATACACATCCCTCCTCATTTCTTGCTACATTTTCAGCCATATTCATTGCCAAAGATGTTTTGCCCATGCTTGGTCTTCCAGCAATAACAATCAGCTCCTCTTCCTTTAAACCTTGTGTAACATCATCAATTACTTTAAAACCAGATGATATTCCTACAAGATCCCCAGTTTTTTTTGAGAGCTCATCGAGTCTGTCTATTGTTTCTTTTACATAAATATCTACTTTTTTTAGTGTGTCTTCTTTTGATCTATTTTCAGACAGTTCAAAAACTTTTGCTTCCGCTTCATTCAGTAAGTCATCACTCGATTTACCCTTCGGCTCAGAAACTGAACTTAAAAGCTCTTCGAGAACTTTCCTTAAATTTCGATCTATTGACTGATCTTTTACAAGATTTGCATAGCTATCAGCAGCTAATGCACTTACCGGAATATTTTGAAGTTCCTTTAAGTATTCAAGGCCTCCAATTCTTTGTAATAAATTATTTCTTTCAAGTTGTTTAGACACTGTGATGTGATCAATACCTTTTCCTTGATCAGCTAGATGTTTTATACACTCATAGATTTCTTTATGGGCTTCAGATTCAAAATCACTTGGATTTATTAGTGCATCAACTTCCGGATATTTCTCTTTTGATAATAAAAGTGATCCAAGTACTGCTTGTTCAGCTTCAATTGAGTTATTTGGCATATTCTATAATTTACGCGGGTATTACCTCGACAATTATAGATTTAACTATTTCTGGATGAAGTTCAATATTTACAGTAAATTCACCCACCTCTTTTATTGGTCCATCGGGCAGAGTAATTGATGATTTTTTTACAAAATCAATTTTCTGGTTTTCTAAATTACTTATAATCTCGGATACTCCCACAGAGCCATAAAGCATTCCACTCTCTAATGTGTTTGCTTTAACTTCGATTCTTACTTTATCTAATTTTAAGGAGTTGGCTTCTGCAATTGAAAGCTCATCAGCAGCTAACTTGAGGTATTCTTCTTTTCTTTCCTCAAAGCCTTTTAGATTACCTTCTGTTGCAGGCAAAGCTTTTTTTGATGGAATTAAAAAATTTCTCGCAAAACCTGATTTCACATCTACAACATCCCCAACAACGCCAAGGTTTTTAATCCTTGTGACCAAGACTACTTTCATTTTACTTGTTGTGTTCTATGTTTATCAGTGTATGGTAAAATCCCTAGTATTCTTGCTTTCTTTACAGCTCTTGTTAACTTTCTTTGGTCTTTTGCCGATAGCCTTGTGTACTTATTTGCTAGGATTTTGCCATTTTCTGAAATAAATGGTTTGAGGCTTTCTGCATCTTTGTAATCTATATTAATTTTTTTTTCTTGATTCATTTTTGTGCAATTTTTACAGTGAGGTATCTAAAAATATTTTCATCAAATTTAAACATATTCTCCAATGTCTCAAGAACATTCCTTTCAATTTTTATGTTCAAGTGAATGTAATTTGCAAAAGTCATATTTTGTATAGGATATGCAAGTTGCCTTTTACCTAGCTGTTTAATCTCAAGAACCTCTCCTTTTTTATCAACTATCTCATCGGTGATTTTGCTTAAAAAAGTATCAACCTGATCAGTGAAATTTGGGTTCAAAAGCAACATTAATTCGTAGTTTTTTTTCACAGTTCAGACCTTATCCATTCAAGCACTCGGGCTATAATACCCTTGCTTTGACTAAAGGTAAACTCTTTGCCTTCTTCTTCGTGGCAAAATTTTGCCATTCCGATTAATGAACTATATTGTGGGTTTATAATTTTTTCTGAGTTTGCAGGTAAATTTTGGCATGGCATTCCAATGGAGAACTTTGTTTGAAACAAAGATGAGCCTAATTTATCAATATTTTGTAGATTTGCGGTCCCGCCTGTTATTTGGATACCTGCGTTAATATTGTTTTTAAATCCATTCTCATCAATACAGTTCATGCATGATCTTAAAATTTTTGAAAGAGCATTTTCGATTATTTCAGCAACTGTTCTTCTTGAAACTATAATTTCTTTTAGATCTTGTACACCGGAAATTTTAATATTTTCTTCTTCAACTTCGAAAGAAGTTGCACTTCCATATTTTTTCTTTATTTCTTCAGCCTGGGAGGAAGAGATCTTTAGCGACATTGCCAAAGCTTCTGTAATATAATCTCCAGCATATGGAAATACCTTTGAAAAAACCATCGAACCAGACTTACATATAGTCAAATCTGTAGTGCCTGCTCCAATATCAATTAGACATACGCCAGCATCTAATTGATCTTCGCTTAGGACACTTCTTTGGGCACCTAATTGATTAAAGAAAAATTTTTTTACTCTAAGTCTACCAGCATCAAAAATAGATTTACTTATGTTACTTATTGAATTTTTGGGACAATAGATTAAGTGGCTCCTAACCTCAAGCTTTACACCTGACATTCCTCTGGGATCGAAAATTCCTGATTGACCATCAATAATATAATGTGATGGAATTACATTTAAAAGTCTTTTGTCTTCTGGAACATCCATTGCTATTGACATTCTTAGGGCTTTTTCCATGTCTCTATATGAAACCTCTTTATCAAGAATTTCACTTTGTCCTAATGAATTTACACTTGAAATTTGCTCGCCTGAAAATGAGGCATATATGTTTTTAATCTTTCCACAAGATTGGTTTTCTAGATCTTTTAGAACCAGACTGACAGCTCTTGAGGTTTCATTCATATTAATGATAGAGCCATTTTTTAAGCCAGAGGTAACTATCGAAGAAAAACCTAAAATCTTAAATTCATTTTCATCTTCAACTACAGAAATTCCACAAATTTTTGAAGTACCAAAATCTAAAATATTTATCATTTCTTAAAACTAATCTATGTATTGTAATTAAATTTAGATGTTTAGAAAAAATTTAGCTTAGATACACTTATATTAATTTGTGGCATCAACAATTATTTCAGTAATAAGTTGTTTGAAAGAAATTCCCTCTGCTTTTGCAGAAATTGGAAAAAGACTCAATTCAGTAAAACCTGGCACAGTATTTAGATCAATCACTGCAAGTTTATCGCCATCTGAGACTATATCCACCCGTCCCCATGTCTTACAAAAATGAGCATCAAAGGCCCTTAGCGCTAGGTCTTTTAATTCTTGTGACAGGATCCTATTTGTTACCAATTCTTTTCTAGTTAAAGTTGATAAATATTTAGCCTCATAATCATAAAAAACTGAGTTTCCTTTTGGTACAATCTCAAGCGGCTGGAATGCAACTCCTTTGAGTATAGACACTGTGTATTCAGAAAAATTAAATGCTCTTTCGATAATTGCACTCTTAGAGTATTTAAGAGCTTCTTCAACAGCTTCTCTTATATCTGATAATTTGTTTATTTTTTTTATACCAAAACTTGAACCAGAAGCTGTTGGCTTTACGAAATAGGACTGATTTAAATTTTGAAAAAAATCTTTTTTTAAATCTATATCTAAATTATCTACATGTAAAAAATCAGGAGTACTAATGGAATTTTCAATCAGGATTTTTTTTGACATTTCCTTATCCCAACAGTATGTTGAAGAAAGATATCCAGAACCAGTAAAAGGAATATTTTGTTGTTCCAAAATTTTTTGAATCTCACCATCTTCTCCCCCCTGTCCATGGATAGCAATAAAAACTACAGTGTTTTCGTTAAGGTCTTGAACGTTAAAATTTAAATAATCAACTAATGAAGCTTGAAATTTTTCTCGATCAATATTTTTATAGATTGAGAGCGCTGTCTTCTTGGAAATTTCACTCTCAACTGACTCGCCTCCAAAAACTATAACAACTTCTTTCATTTTAGAGTTTGAAAAAGAGAATTTGATATTTCTGCTATATTGCCTGCACCCTGGGTAATTATTAAATGGTCCTCTGCAGAGTGGTCTTCAAGACTTCTTTTTATATCTTGAATATTTTTTGCAAAAAAACATCTACTATTGATCGCTAATAACCTGTTTAAAAAATCATAGCTTGAAATGTTTTTATGGTTTTGTTCACCAGCTGAATATATGTCCAACATAATTAGAGCATCTACTTTTGAAAGAATTTTTATAAACTCGTCGAATAATGCCATCGATCTTGAGTATCGATGTGGTTGAAAAACCATAAAAATCTTTTTATCTGAATATGTATTTTTTAATGCGTCGATAGTTGCTTCAATTTCTGTAGGATGATGGCCATAATCATCAAAAAGCATTACTTCTTTATTATTTAATTTAATATTTCCTTTCAACTCAAGCCTTCTTTTTACTCCACTAAATTTCTTTAGAGAGTTAATTATCATTTTTGTACTGATACCAGAGATTTTAGAAACTATAAATGCAGCAGTAGCATTTAGAGCGTTGTGCTTTCCAGGAATTTTTAAAGTAAGTTTGTAAGATTTTTTCAAAATTGTATCTAAAATTTCAAAGGTTTGATTATTGCTCGTTTGTATAGGGTTACTTATTTGATATATAGCACCTTTTTTAAAACCATATGAAATTTTTTGTCTTGAAAGTTTTTTAAAAACCTTTTTTGCTTTAATTTCATCAGTACAAATTACTGCTGTTCCTGAAAAGGGAATTTTCTCAAGAAATTTATAGAAAGTTTGTTCAAGTTTGGATTGATTGTTATCGTAGAAATCTAAATGATCATTATCTATGTTTGTTAAAACACTCATTTCAGGATTTAAATGCATGAATGTACCATCACTTTCATCAGCTTCAACGATGAGATGGTCACTTTTGCCTAGTATGCTTGAATTTTCTTTGCCCATAATCCGACCCCCAACAATATATGTTGGATCAAGTTCAGCATCAGAAAAAATATTTGCAATCATGCTTGTCGTTGTTGTCTTTCCATGCGACCCTGCAACAGCTATGCTCTGATATTTTTTCATCAAGCTCGAAAGCATTTCTGCCCTAGGAATAATGATTTTATTGTCTTTTTTTGCCTGTACAATCTCAGGATTTCTGTAACTAACTGCGGATGAGTAAACAATGACATCTGCACCCTTAATATTATTTGTATTATGACCTATAAAAACTTTTGCACCTTTTTCTTTTAAACGTATGGTGTTCTTGCTTTCCAAAATGTCGCTTCCAGAAATTTTATATCCTTGATTTAGTAGCATCTCAGCGATGCCAATCATCCCGACGCCGCCAGCACCAATAAAATGAATATGTTTAATTTTGCTTAATTTCATTTGCAATTTTTTCTGCTGAATTAAAGTGTTTTTTACTGTGTATTTTTTTACTTAAATCTAACATGTCCATTTTATAAAAGTCATATATTTGTTGTTTGAAGCTATCTCTTGAAAAACTCAGTTCATCAATGATTATTCCCCCACCGTTTTTAATGGCTGTTGCAGCATTTTTATATTGATGATTGTCTACAGAGACTGGAATAGGTATAAATATTGCAGGCATTCCAAAGGTTTGTAATTCCGCAATAGTGCCTGCGCCTGATCTACAAATTGTAAATTTTACATCTTTAAATAGTTTAAAGGGCTCATCAATGAAATCTACATAAATTAAATTTTTATGGAAAAAATTTGGTTTATTTGCTCCTTTTTGAATAATTATTGATTCTTTAAAATCAAGTTCAATTAATATCCTTGGGATCTCATCTAACAAGAAATTTGAACCTTGGCTTCCTCCAATTACCAAAATTTTATTTTTTTCTCCTGAGTTTTGGTAATTAAATTTTTCAAATCCAATTCTTACAGGATTCCCAAAGTTGTACTCCTTTCTGAGACCAATATTAAAGGTTGTGAAAACTTTTTTTGCAAAGATTTGAGATATCTTATTAGATGCTCCTAAGACAGAATTTTGTTCATGAATAATAATTGTCCTTCTTAAAATAAGTGCTGCAAACAGACCAAGAATTGAAATGTATCCACCCATTAATAAAATTCTTTCTGGATTAAATCTCAAGATATCTTGCAAGACCATGCCAATATTTTTAAAAAAACTGAAAATCCAAAAAAATTTTTGCCAAAAATTTTTATTTCTAAATCCGGTAATATTTAGATGCACGACTTCAAAAGGCTTATCTTTTAAAATTGCTTTCTCAATAGGCCTGTTAGAAGCAAAGAAAATTATCTCTTCATGGTTAAATTTTTTAGAGATCTCTATTGCAGGAAGAATATGGCCCCCTGTTCCTGCTGCAAAAATAGCTATTTTCATTTGATATTATTTCTAAACTCCCAGCTTGCTCTTAATGTAATTGATAATATAAGAAAATTCATTATAGCGCTTGAACCCCCATAACTAATAAAAGGTAAGGCAAGTCCTTTCGTTGGCAATAAGCCTAAGTTAACAAAAACATTCAAAATAGTCTGAAAGAAAAAAATTAATGCAAAAGACAATAAAAATAATGAATTTAATAAATATCCTCTTTTAAATGAGGTGCTTGTCAACTGAGCTAGACGGAAAAAAATGGTGAAATATATTAAAAATAATACTGTCATCCCAGTTATTCCTGTTTCTTCAACGTAAATTGAAAATATAAAGTCCGTATGAGCTTCGGGAAGGAAAAAATATTTTTGTGTACTCTCTCCTATTCCCATACCAAATATACCCCCCTGTACAGACGCAATTAATGCATTTAAAAGCTGATAATCTGTATTCTGAGGATCATCAAAAGGATCAGAAAAACTTAAAACCCTTGTAGCCCTTACTTCGTCATAGTAAACAAAAATTAAGATTATTATTAAAAAAATAAAACCAAGAGTAACAAGCTGTGAAGTCTTTGCACCTCCTACAAAAAGGATTGATATTCCTATCATAAATAAAACAACTGTTGCTCCAAGATCAGGTTCAAGCAATAAAAGGCAACAACATATGCCAACAATAGCCAAAGGTTTAAGAAATCCCCACCATGAGGTCTCAAGTTGCTCTTTTCTTCGTAAACAGTAACCACATAGATATAAGGGAATAAAAACTTTTGCTATCTCAGATGGTTGAAGATTAAAAAAACCAAGATCAAGCCACCTTCTGCTACCATTCACCTCTTTACCTATCCATGGGATCAAAACAAGAATTAGTAAAAAAAATGTCACTATTATCATTAGAGCTCCATTCTCACGATAAAAAGATAATGGAATAAAAATAAATATTGAAAAAATAATCAAAGATAATGAAAGTGCAATTACCTGTCTTTTTAAGAAAAAGAATGGGTCTTGATAATTATCATATGCGAGAACATTAGATGATGAAAAAATAAATAAAATACTTATTAAGGTAAGGCAAAAAATAGGGATCAAAAGATATAAATCAAATAGACTTTCCTTTTTGCTCATTTAAGACCTCCAACACAATTTTTTTGAAATAATTACCACGGTCCTCAAAATTATTAAAATCTTTACCACTTGGGTTTCCCGGAGAAAGAAGTATTTTTGAATTCAAATCAATTTTAAATATTTTCTTTAAAACCAGTACTAGATTTTCTTCGATGTGAAGGTCTCTATGTTCAACTAAATTCTTTAGCTCAAACCTATGCTTTCCAAAAATCCAAACTCTTTTTGGACCCACAATCTTTATTTGACTCAAGTTTTCTTTGTGCGGGCTGCCACAGATAATTAAATCACCCTTAAAATTAGTTTTTTTTAGTGCATAAAGTAGAGAATGGGAATTTGTTGATTTTGAATCATTTAGGATATTTTTGTTAACCCTCTCCAGCCGATGCTGCAGTGGCATGAGTTTAATGGAATCAAGATTTTTATCTGGTAAAACATATTTAGCTATCCTTTTTACCTGTATCTTCAAGTCCTTACTTTGGTCTAAGAAAAAGGTTTTTTTTCCGTCATTACAAATTCGTAACTTTGCATCTACATAGTTTTTTTGATTTCCATGATAATCTAAATGGTCAGTTTGAATATTAGTGATGACAGAGAGATCTAAAAAATTTTTATTCATTTTATGCAGTTGGAAACTTGAAAGCTCAATAATTGTAAATTTTGCAGGTGAGTCTATACATTCAAGCATTGGCTTCCCAATATTTCCCACTAAAGATACCTTTGTGGATAAACTTAAATATTGAAAAAGATAGTATGCAAATGTACTTTTACCATTTGTGCCAGATATGCCAATCTTATATGAGGAATTTTTTTTAAAAAAAATGTCTAAGTCTGTTAGGAAAGTCTTTTTTTGAAGATCTGTTTTTGAAAATAAGTCTTCTAGCCTTATGCCTGGGGACACATAAAAAGTGTCAAATTTATTGAGTTCATTCTTCTTTAGTTGACTTTTTTTTTCCAAGTGATCATAAATTAAATATGTTTCAGAGTTTTTCTTTAAGTACTTTTCAAAAGATTTCCCAGTTGATCCATAGCCAAGAATAATTTGTTTCATCTTATTTTAAGAAGGGACAAGCCTACAAGAACAAAAATAAAAGTCAAAATCCAGAACCTGACTATTATCTTTGGTTCTTTCCATCCGCTTAACTCAAAATGATGATGTATAGGGGCCATTTTAAAAACTCTTTTCTTCCTTATTTTAAATGATCCCACCTGTATTATTACGCTTAATGCCTCCATAACAAAAACGGCAGACATAACAGCAAAAACAATTTCATGACGTACAACTATAGCAATATATGCTATGAAGGCACCCATGGATAATGAGCCAACATCCCCCATGAAGATTTGTGCCGGGTAAGTGTTAAACCAAAGAAAACCAATGCCTGCCCCAATTAGTGCACCACACAACACTAATAATTCTCCAGTGCCCTGCACATATGGTATGTATAGATAATCTGATGCTATAACATTTCCTGCAGCCCAAGCAATAATGCCTAAAGCAGAAGTAATTATTATTACTGGCAAAATTGCCAAGCCGTCTAATCCATCTGTCAAGTTAACAGCATTTGAACTCCCTACAATAATAAATATCGAAATAAATATGAAAAAGATTCCTAAATCCAAAGCAACATTTTTGAAAAAAGGAACAATGTAAATTAATTCATTCTTATCTACTGCCAGCATAAATAATGAAATTGATATAACCCCAGCTAAAATTGATTGAAAAAAAATTTTTTCAATAGATGATAGGCCTTTTGAACTCTCTATCTTTACTTTTTTGTAGTCATCAATAAAACCAATAATTGCAAATCCAACTATGCAAATTAGCCCCAATATAAGATATTTATCAAATAAGTTCCCCCATAAAATGCCAGAAATAAGTACGCTGGAGACAATCAAAATACCGCCCATCGTTGGAGTGCCATGTTTTACCATGTGTCTTTCAGGAGCCCTACCATCAAAAGTTTGGTTGAACTGAAAAGAGCTAATTAACCTTATAAAGCCTTCCCCAAAAATAAGGACCAGCAAAAGACTTGTTAAGGTCGATAAGATTGTTCTTGTGGAAAGATAAGAAAAAAGATTAAAGAAACTTATCTCATCAAAGAGAAAACTTACTAATAGTTCAACCATTTTTTAGAATATCTACGTAGCGTTCCATTCTACTACTTCGTGATCCCTTAATATAAACTTTTTCATTATTTCTTAACCGTTCTAGTAAAGTTTCTTTAGGAAAGTCGTATTCATTTTCAAAGTAAGTTATTGATTTAAGAGACAATTTGTCAGAGGCTTTTTTAAATAAATTGCCTGTAACATAAATAGATTTATTCTTTAAAACTCTTAATAAATTAATATGCATTTCCAATTCTTTATCTCCAAGTTCTGCCATATCTCCTAAAATTGCCGTTGTATTTTTGGGATCAAATTCCATTAATGTAGCTAAAACAGTAGTTGGACTTGCATTATAAGTTTGATCAATTATCTCTCCATTGTATTTTTTTATAATGTTTCCCCTGCCTGCAGATGCTTCAAAATTATCAAAATTAATTGATCTTTTTTTATCAAGCAGTTGAAAAGTCTTCCTTATAATCTCAATATTTTTCTCTTTATAGTTTTGATATTTAATTAGTCTTCCATCAATAAAATTATTTGAATCCTTTAAACACTCTCTTAATCTCAGCTTAGTCTTCTCAATGTTTAATTCACTTTCAAAAGTTTCAAGATGATTATTAGATATGCTTGTCAATATAAAGGCATCGCATTTAAGAAATTTTGCAAATTTATTGAAATCACCGCTTTTTCTCGCTCCAAATTCAATGACAATATCTTCATGTTCATCCTTTAAACTCAAGATTGTATATGGAACACCAAATTCATTATTTTGGTTCTCCGCGCTTGCATGACATTTATCACCTAATACATGTTTGAGCATATCTTTAATTGTCGTTTTTCCGAAGCTTCCCGTTATAAAAATAGTTGATACACGGCTTTTATGGAGTTGTAGTGCACAAAGCCTTAAGAGAGATGCATATACATCTTCTACAATTAATGAATTCTTAAAAAGCCTTTTGTTAGTTAGGACTACACAGCCTATATCAATTGCTTTTTGAAGGAAATTATTACCATCAAAATTTTCTCCTTTTAGAGGGATGAACAGTTGATTTCTTTTGCTTTTTCGTGTGTCGAACGAAATACCTTCAACTACAAAATCTTCACCATCATAATCAACACCTAGAAAATTTGCATAATCAGAGACTTTCTTGAGTGAGTTTACTTTAAACACTTTTTTACTGCCTCTATATCAGAAAAAATATATTTTCCTTCACTTACTATTTGAAAGTTTTCATGGCCCTTCCCAGCTATTATTAATATTTCATTTTTTTGCAAATCTGCAATAGATTTTTTTATTGCTTCACCTCTATCCTCAATAAAGAGGGTTTTGCTAGCCTTAATACCATTTTTAATCATCTGAAATATTGCAAGTGGGTCTTCGGATCTTGGATTGTCGTTTGTAATATAAATTTTTTCGCAATAACTATCAGCAATTTTTCCCATCATTGTTCTTTTCTCTATATCTCTTTCTCCTCCGCATCCAAATACTATATTTATTTTTTTCTTTTCAAGCATCATTATTGAGTAAAGTAATTTATCAAGACCATCTGGTGTATGAGCATAATCAACATAAATAGTTTTATTTTTCATCATAAATTTATTTAATCTGCCCAGTGGAACTTTAAGATTTTCGAGAGCTTTCTGAAAATCACATAGTTTAAGGCCACAATTTATTAAATACGGCAAGGATAGAAATAAATTTATAAGGTTATACTCTGCATAAAGCAAAACATTTGCGTTTACCCTCCCCCAAGGTGTGTGTGATGTAAATTCGATTATTCCTTCTGGAGATATATGATGAACATCAATATAAATATCGGATGAAATATCTTTAAGAGAGATTGTAAAACTATTTTTACCAAAAAAATTTTCTTGAATCTTTTTCTTGTGGTCTGTATCTCTCCAATAGGTAAAAGTGTTTGTGCATTTCCTAACAATTTTTAATTTTGCCTCTAAGTAGTTTTCAAAATTTTCGTGATAATCAAGATGATCATGAGTGATATTTGAAAAGCTCAGATGATCTACTGAAAGACCCTCTAATCTATTCTGATCAATGCCTACAGAAGATGCTTCATATAAAATATTTTTTACATTATTTTTGATACATTTTTTTTGAAAATTTCTGATAAATACCGGAGTTTCTGTAGTAAGTCTTTGGTTATGTATATTTATATTATTAATGAATGAACCTAGAGTCCCCATTGAGGCATGATTGATTTTTTGATTACTTAAGATTTGGCTTAAAAAACTTAAAGCGCTAGATTTACCATTAGTGCCAGTAACAAAAAAATTATTAAATTTTTTTTGATTTATTTCATAGCATTCATCTATCCATTTTATAAAATTTGTATCTAGTCCTTTAATTTGCACAAAATTTGAGTCAAGAAAACCGATATTGAGTTGCCCAATAGTAAATTTTGGGTTTGCTGCATTAATTGAAGAGACATGTTTTTCAGAACCTTTTAACATGAGAAAAGCTGAATCCTCTCTAACATCATCTGTATGATCTACAAAGTTGTACTCATTGAATTTCTCTTTTAATGGATTCATTCTCTACCAAAACTAATTATTTGATTAGATATATTTTTTACAAAAGGTGCTGCTACCGACCCTGCAAAATAATTATCTGGGTCAGGCTCATCAATTGATACTATCACTATAAATTTTGGGTCATCATATGGAAAAATTGATGCAAAACTTGAAATATACTTACCAGAAACATAGCCCTCACCAACAATATATTTCTCAGTAGTTCCTGTTTTACCAGCAATTTCTATCGGCGAGTCCTTCAAATTTAACGCAGTTCCATCTGTTATTGTTTCTCGCAAAGATTCAAGAATATAGTTTGCGACATCTGCACTAATGACCTTCTTTAAAACTGTCTCTGAACCATAAATTATCTTTGGCTCAACTCTAAAGCCATTATTTGCAAATACAGAATATGCACGTGCAAGTTGCAAAAGGTTGGTATGCATTAGATATCCATAACCAATAGAAGCTTTATCGATATCATAGAGCTTATCTTTATTAATTAAGTTTCCACTAATAAAACCAAGCCAATTTATATCTAAATCTTCTCCAATGCCAAAGTTATATAAATTCTCTATAATTTTATCTTGATGCATCGCTATGGCAATCTTTGCAATTCCAATCTGTGAAGATTTAGAAATGATTTGTTTTGGTGAAATTATTCCAAAGTTTTTTCCTCCAGCTTCAGTTTTCTTAAAGCCTGAGATGGTTATAAAACCTGGATTTGTATTTATTAATGATTCTTTGGTAATAATGTTATTTGAGAATGCGCCTGCTACAGTTAGTGGTTTAATTAATGATCCAGGTTCAAATAAATCGTCTATAGCTTTATTCCTTACAGCAACTCTTTGGGAGTTATTTGGATTGAAAGAAGGAAAGCTAACTAATGCAAGAATCTCTCCATTTTTTGCATTCATGGCAATGGCAGATCCACCTTTTGCGCGCGCATATGATATAGATTTCTTTAATTCGTTAAATAAAAGGTGTTGAAGGGATATATCTATGGTTAGTTTTAGTCCGGAAGTTGTATAGTTATTATTAAAGTTCTCTAAGTTTCCTTTTACTTTTTTTTGTTTTGCGTCTCTGAGGAATGTCTCCTTAATCTGTTTTGAAGAAAGTAATGAATCAAAAGATTTTTCAAGCCCCTCAAGACCTCCATCAATACCTGCAAAACCCAGTAATGGGCTTACAATTGAGCCATACGGATAGTATCTTCTGAAAATATCTTCTTTAATAATCTTGCATTCACAAAATTTTTTTATGTCTTGAATAAATTTCCTAGATAAAGACGACTCAAAATAAAGCCTTCTATTGGAAGAAAGAAAAATTTTTTTTCCATTTTCTTGAGCAAATTTTTGCGCTAATCTTTTTTCCTCCTCATTTTTAAAAATTAAAGTTGCACGTAGAATGCTTGAAGCCAATTCATTATTATTTCTATCTAAAATTTTTTTTCTAGGGATATCAATCTTCTGCATGATGGTTGATTTGCTTTTCCCTGCAATTATGAATCTATCTTTTTGTGAGTTGAGATTTAAAATTTGCAGAGCAGGTACTATTAAAAACAATCCCAATATTACAAAAACAAATCGAAGTTTATTCATTTACCTCAGATTTGAATCTAGAGAGTCTGGATTTACATTTTTAAAAGAATAAATCTCTGTCTCAATAATTAATATTTCTACATTGAGCTTTGATTGCTCATTTTTATAATTTTGGATTTTTTGTTCCAGTTCCGATAGATATGAAAAGTTTCTTTTGTATTCAAATACAAGATATGTTTTTACGAGAGAAACAAGGGCAAGAGTCCCAACTAAAACGATAAAAACAAAAACTTTAATTCTCATATTTCTCTAAGACTCTAAGCTTAGCACTTCTTGATCTCTTATTTGACTGCAACTCTTGAGCTGATGGAAAAATCGTAGTTAAGAGTTTGAATTTTGATTTTGTATCTAAATCATCTTTCAAGGGCAAATCTCTTTCATGAAAAGGAATATCAGTGCTGATAAAATCTTTTATAATCCTATCTTCAATGGAATGAAAAGTAATAATCAAAGCTCTTCCATGATTTTTTAAAATTTTTTCTAGTGCCTTCAAGCAACACCTTAAATTTCCAACTTCATCATTTATTTCCATTCTTATCGCTTGAAAGACTTTTGTTGCTGGATTATTTTTAGTGTATTTTTTTTTAGTCTTTCTTATAAGTCCAGCAAGTTGAAATGTGGTTTGGATCTCATTTTTTTCTCTTTCAATTGAAATTTGTTTAGCAATCTTTCTAGATTCTTCTTCCTGCCCAAAATTTTTAAAAATACTAGTTAGCTCATCAATTGAGTAATTATTAACAATTTTCTTTGCATCATTATGAATCGTCTTACCAAAACGCATATCAAGTGGGGCATCTTTATTGAAGCTAAAACCTCTGTGTGAAGTATCAAGCTGAGGTGAAGAAACGCCACAGTCTACCAAAACCCCAGAGACTTGGTTTTCACTGAAGTAGTTAGAAATATTTTTAAAATTATCAAGCGTAAATTTAAAATTTTGTTGTTTGATTTTCTTAGAGATCGTTTGAGATTCCTCATCTAGATCAAAACTAAATAGTCTACCGTTGGGAGTAAGTTTCTTGAGAATCTGAGCAGAGTGTCCACCCGCTCCGAAAGTGCAGTCAATGTAAATCCCATTTTTATCAATAACAAGATTTTCAATTGATTCCTTCAATAGGACAGGCTTATGCTTAATTCTTTAGCCTCCCAAAAACATTCTTAATATCTACTTTATTTAAATCGTCGGTATTGATATAACCATCACTCTCCAATTCAACTATATGACTTGGCCCTCTAACCAAATTGTGTGTATAGAAGTTTTCAAGATCAAAGCGCCTCAACCCAGTAGCAATTATAATTACGTTAATATTTTCTTCGTACGATTCATCTAAGGTTAAACCTGGAATTGCTTCGACGTCTGGATGAGCAATGTTTGAAGCCTCGTCAAGAATCTCCTTTAATTCATTTTGAGTGATACTAGATGAGGAACAAACATTTACAAGCAAGCCCTTTGCATTTTTTACTTCAGATTTGTCAAAGAATGGATTATTTATTGCATTCAAAACTGCATCTCTTGCTCTATGAGTGCCTCTCGCTGAACCGTACCCCATTATTGCCATTCCTTTTTGAGACATTACTGTTAAAACATCCGCAAAATCTACATTTATTTTTGAAGGTTTTAATATTATATTTGATACTCCTTTTACAGCATTTGTTAGTACGTTGTTAATTTCGTTAAAAGCATTGTCTATTTTTGTATCTGGTTGAAAAATTTCAAAAATTTTTTCATTATCTATTTCTATTAATGAATCTATGTTCTCCATTAAACTTGTGATACCGTCCTTTGCCTGAGAAATTCTTTTATCTCCCTCAACTTTAAATGGAGTTGTAACAATTCCGACTGTTAAAATATTTAAATCTTTAGCAATTTTTGCTATCACCGGCGCCCCACCCGTGCCAGTTCCTCCTCCCATGCCTGCAGCTATAAATAACATCTCCAGGTCTTTTATTTCTTCAATGATTTCATCTTTGCTTAATTCAGTTGCCAGTCTTCCTTTTTCTGGATCATTTCCTGCTCCTAGCCCTTTGGTTAAATCTTTTCCAAGTTTTATAAGTTTTGCATTTTTGATCATACTAAGTGCTTGAGAATCAGTATTTGCAGATATAAATTTCACTCCCTTCACGCCTGAAGAGATCATATGCTTAATGGCATTGCCTCCACCTCCACCAACACCAAGCACTCCAATATTGGCTTGCTCATACTTCTCATTGTGGATTTCCCAGCGCATATTAAAATTTTAGTTTATGGAATTGAGTTGGTCTATAAGCCGGATTCTGTATTAAGCTATCATTTATCTAGGATGCTTGTCACCAAGCACCTCTTGCTGCCTACCCTGATCATGTGCGAGCAACACAATTTGATCTCTATTTGGCATTGCTTTTGGTGGGGTTTGCATAGCCTTAATGTCTAAATTAAGCGGTGAGCTCTTACCTCACCTTTTCACCCTTACCCTTACAGGCGGTTATTTTCTGTTGCACTTTCCATGAGCTCACACTCCCTAGCTCTTAACTAGCACCATGCTCTTTAAAGTCCAGACTTTCCTCTTGAAAACTCAAGCGATAGCATGACCAACTCGATAGCTATAATACCAGCACTAATCATCAAATGCCAAGTATCTTTTGTAAAGTTCATTTTTTCCAATGTTTGTCAATTTGGAAATAATTTCAATAGTTGTTTTAAATTGCAATTTTTTTATTAGAATTGAATAAAGTTCATCTGAATTATGATAAAGCTGAGTCTCCTGAACTGCGTAAACCAAAACGACAAACTCTCCCTTAAGTGTGCTTTTAGATTTTGAAAGACTTTCCATGACATCATAGTAAGACCCTAAAAAAAAAGATTCATGTATTTTTGAAATTTCTTTAGCAATACAGAAAGTTAATGACTTTTGATAAGGCTTGAAAAATACCTCTAAAGTTCTCTTAATTCTTTTTGGAGACTCAAAAAAAATGGTAGTGCCATTATACTCAAGGATATCTAGCACAAACTGTTTTGATTTTTTTTCTCCCCTTGGAAAGAATCCAACGAACTGGAATTTGCTTGTTGGAAGACCACTTCCCACTAAAGATGATATGACAGCTGAAGGTCCTGGAAGAGGGACTATTTGAATATTATTTGCTTTTAGTTTTTTTATTAATTTATATCCTGGATCAGAAATTAGCGGGGTTCCTGCATCAGAAATTATACCTCCAATTCTTCCATTTTTTAGATGATTTAAAATTTGAACTCTTACTCTTTCAGTGGACTTATCATTGTAAGTAAGATTTTTTTTAATATTTATTTTATATTTTTTTAAGAGTATGTCTGTTATCTGTAAATTTTCAACAACTAGGAAATCTAATTCTTTGAGAATATTTATTGATCTGAAAGTTACATCATCAAGATTGCCTATAGGTGAGGGTATAATATAGAACTTCATGAATAAATATAAAAAAATCTTATTTTTATTTGTCTTATTTATATCAGGGTGCAGCACAATAGACAACCTAGATCAGAAGGAGTTCGAAAATAAATTTTCAGATAATTTTGGATTTACTGGTGTAAAGCTCCCAAAAAAAATAGTTAAAGCTGAATCCGAAACAATCTTTCTATTTATGGTAGCTAATAGAGATCCTTTTTTTCAACTTGGTGTATTAGACGCATTTAAAAAATTAGAACTTAGAAATAAGGTTTTCTTTATTTTGAACAATGAACAGCTAGATCTTGATTCAGGATCTATCATTTCGACATCAGTGAATTCTACAGTTATTAAAACAAATGAGGGTAGGTTTGCTGTTCCAACATTTGAAGAAGCACAATTTTCTACAATTAAAAAATACCTTCAAAAGTCATCTGATAATAAGATTGCTTTTATTCATGAAAATCTTGAGAATTCTGAAATTGCTAGTCGCCTACCTGAATCGGATATCCTAGAATTTTCTCTAGACAAAGAGGCGACTATAAGCGATGAAATTAAAGTCTTAATAAACATTAAAGATGGTCAGGAACGTTTTAAAAAAATTGATGAAGCAAGCTTTGCCAAAATAAATTACATTCCAAGACCAAGGCAGGATTTCAAAAAAATTTTTTTGAGCTTCAATACACCAAGTAGACTTTATGAAATATCATCATTAATAAGATTTAATTATGGTTTAGAGTATGAATTAATTTCCTTAACACATAATCTTGAAAATGACTTAAACCCAAGTGAAATACAGTTACATGATATTAAGTTAATTGATAATTCTTATGAAAATAAATTCAAAACAAAAATTAGCAAAAGCAGAAGTTACACTCTTGGTTATGACATGCTTAATGTTATGTCACTAATAAATAATTCAATTGAAGGAGAATATAGAGGCCTTGGTTCAATCTATTTTATAGATAAAGGAAAGATTGAAAGATTTTTATACGTTAATTAAATGAATATTTTAAGTCTCTCTCAGAGTCTGTTAAAGATAGTTCAAAGCTTGAGCGTGCAAAGAGTTTCTCTTGATAAGATCTTAAACTGGAAAATGATTTAGAATTTGGAATACTTACGCCAAGATATGGAAGTCGATATAAAATAGCAGACATATAGCAATCTACCAAAGTAAATTCATCACTCATAAAAAATGGTTTCTCTTTAAGAATAAGAACAATTCCTGAAATCAAAGATACAAGTTCTTTTTTTAAATTATCGAATTCTTTTTGTGAGATTTTTGGACTCATCATTTGATCTAAAAGTGGGAGCCAATCTCTTTCGATTCTATGTATTAGAAGCCTACACTCTGCTTTTTCATTAGGGTATATTGGTAGCAGTGGTGGATGAGGGAATCTTTCATCTAGATATTCAAGGATTATTCTTGGTTGGTAAATTGTCACCTCACGATCAACTAACACCGGAAGTGTATTGTAAGGATTGATAGTTGCTATCTCTTCTGGAAGTTTTTCATCATTGCTAATTTCCCTTATCTCACATGATATATCTTTTTCAGCAAGAACAATTCTAGCCATATGGCTGTAGTGTCCCTTATCTTCAGAATAGAAAATCATTTTATATCTTTTGTATACTCCCTGTTCAATAGCCACATCACAGCAGTGAACACGATAAAGAATAGTATCACAAATACACCATTCCTTTCTCTAGTTGCTCTTGCGGGTTCTGATGCATACGCTAAAAAGGTTACTAAGTCTCCAATTGCTAAATCAAATTCTTCCTTCGTCATTGTTCCGTCTGAAGATTTTAATAACCTTCCATCTGGAGTTAATTCTTGTCTTCCTTGTAGGCCGGAGAGTACATTTAACATTGCTGTTCCAGGATAGACTAAATTATTTGCGCCTGTAGGTTGATCAATATCGTCATAAAAAGTCCTAAGGTATGTATATATCCATTCTTCACCTCTTACTCTTGTTCGCAATGTTAGATCTGGCGCACCAATTGCTGAAATTTCTGGCAGCCCAAATGTTATGAAGTCTGATGTTTTTATTTCGGAGTTACCAATTAAGTTTTCGGTAAGAATGGACTCTGGAATGTCAAGATCTCTTTGTAGTCGGTTCCACCGAAGGTACTTTAAAGTATGGCAGCTAGAACAATAGTTCTTGTATAGACCTAAGCCTCTTTGAAGAGAATATAGATCATGAACGTTAGACTTATATTCATCGCAATATTCTAACGTTCCACATTCTTTTTCACCTGCTGGCCATATCTCTCCGGCAATAAGCATAAAAAATAACAGAGCAAGTTTAAACATTAAAGCCTTTCAGGAACCTCTAGGGTTTTTTCGTATTTTGTATATATTGGCATTAAGATAAGTGGTAGGAAGTACAATAAAGTGCATATTTGTGCTAAGAGTGTTCTCATTTCATTTACTGGTTTTGTTCCAAGGTACCCAAGTGTTATGAAAGATACAGCAAAAATAACTATTCCAACTTTACTGTAAAGACCCTTATATCTAATACTTTGAACTTTTGATCTGTCGAGCCAAGGAATCACAAATAGTATCGCGATACTTCCAGCAAAAATTATAAAGCCTAGGAATTTACTTGTTATTCCCAAGAAAGGTATCCCAAAAGTTATAGCCCTTAGTATTGAATAAAATGGTGCGTAATACCAAACTGGAGCTATGTGTTCAGGAGTCTTCAAGAAATTTGCCTCCTCAAAGTTTGGTTTTTCAAGGAAATATCCACCACCCTCTGGAGCAAAAAATACGATTCCAAAAAATACAATAAAAAATACCCCAATCGCTGGAAGTGCACTTAATGTTTTGTATGGGTGAAAAGGGGCCCCATCTAATGGCATTCCAGATTCATCTCTGTACTTTTCTATATTAACTCCCTCAGGGTTACCAGCTCCAACTTCATGTAAAGCAAATATATGAAATACTACAAGTGCTATCATCAGTAAAGGCACAACTACAACATGTAGAGCAAAGAACCTTGATAACGTTGCTCCAGACAAAACATAATCACCTTGAATCCAAACCTGAAGATCAGGACCTATGAAAGGAATAGCACCAAAAAGAGAAAGAATAACATTGGCAGCCCAATAGGACATTTGTCCCCATGGTAAAACATAACCTAGAAAACCCTCTGCCATCAAAAGAAATAATAAGAAACAACCAAATAACCAGACAAGTTCCTTTGGTTTTTGGTATGAACCATATAGTAGACCCCTGAACATATGAAAGTACATTAGAAAGAAGAATGCACTTGCTCCAGTACTATGCATATATCTCATCAACCAACCATATTCTACATCTCTCATGATATATTCAACTGAAGCAAAAGCTCCTTCTTCAGTGTTTGTATAAAACATCATCAGCCAAATCCCTGTAACAACCTGGATCATGAATATAACCATTAATAAAGCTCCAAAAATATAGAAAAAATTTACCTTCTTTGGTACTGGATGTTTGGTTAAGTGTCTTTCAAGGTTTTCTGTAAGTGGTAATCTCTTGTCGACCCAACTGATTAGACTTGAAAACATACCTTTTCTTTGAATTTCCATGCTAAATTTCCTCTCCTATCACTAAAGTTTCACCCTCAAAAGAATGAGGAGGCACCTCTAAATTTGTTGGTGCTGGTACACCTTTGTAGACTCTTCCTGCTAGATCAAACTTTGAGCCGTGGCACGGGCAAAAAAATCCACCCAACCATTCTTGATCCCAAGCCTTTGGTTCAATTTCAGGATAATATTTAGGAGCACACGACAAATGTGTACATACACCCTTAAGAATTGTAAAGTTTTCATTTGTAGACCTAGATACTCCTTCTTCTAAAGCTGGGTTAGTAACTTTTTGATTCAATTTCGGCAAATTTGTCCTTGCAGTCTTTGTTTGGTGCACTACAAATATAGGTGTTCGTCTCCACTCTACCACTGCCATTGATCCAGGCTGAAGCTTTGATAAATTAAATTTCACAGCCGCTCCCATTGCCTTTGCCTTTTCACTTGGATTCCACGCACTCAAAAAAGGAACTGCAAATGCTCCAACGGTTACAGCACCTAGAGCACCAGAAGTTATCTGTAATGCTTTTCTACGTGAATTATCAATTTTTTCAGACATTAAAGTAATAAATTTTATCTCTTAATTTTATCTCTTAGAGAATTGTGGGCTCTTTCTTGCTTTTTTCAATCCAACTTTCTTTCTTTCTTTAACTCTTGAGTCTCTTGTTAAATAGCCAGCTTTCTTCAATTCAGCTCTAAAATCTGGATTCTCTAAAACTAAGGCTTTTGAAATTGCTAAACGTATTGCTCCAGCCTGGCCAAATGCACCTCCACCATTCACTCTTATATCGATATCGAAAGAATTCAAGGTATTAGTCAGAACTAGTGGTTGCTTAACAATCATTTTTGCTACATCTCTTCCAAAATACTCCTCTAGTTTCTTTTTATTTACAACAAAATCACCTGACCCTTTTTTGAGAGTTGCTACTGCTGTTGCCTCTTTTCTTCGTCCAGAAATAGAATTCATAATTTAATGTCCTCGAGCTTTTGCGCTTCATGTGGATGATCTTCATTAGCATAGATTTTAAGCTTCTTAATTATTTTATTATTTAGACGGTTTTTTGGAAGCATCCCTTTTACTGCATTTTTTACAATGCCATTGGGATTCTTCTGAAGCATCGAAGAAAAACTTCTTGTTTTCAAACCACCCGGAAAACCAGTATGTGAAAAATATTTCTTTTGTGTTGATTTATTTCCTGTTACTTTGATTTCCCTTGTATTAATGAGTACTACAAAATCTCCAACATCAGCATTTGGTGTATATTCCGGCTTGCTTTTACCTCTTAAAATATTAGCAACAATCACACTTAATCTTCCTAAAGTTTTACCAGAGCAATCTATTAAGTACCATTTTTTCTCTATATCTTGAGTTCTAAGTGCTGTAGTTTTCATAAATTGATAATTGTGAACCGCTATATATTAATATAATAGATAGATATTTCAAATATGAAGAATTGGTTTTTATTAATTTTGTTTGTGGGAATGTTTCTGGGGATACAATTATTTCTATTAGAAAATAATTCATCTCAAAATCGTCTAAATTTTAATGAAGTCATTGAATCAATTATTGAAATAGAAACTGAAGACTTATCTGGGAAAAAAAGTTTTGGATCAGGTGTCATAATTTCGAAAGATGGCTATATTATTACCGCATATCATTTGGTAAAAAATAGCCGTCAAATAACTATTAAATTTCTTGGTAAAAAGCATAAAGCCTCTTTAATAGGCTTTGATGTTTATTCAGATGTTGCTGTTCTAAAAACTGCTTTGAGGGAATTAAATCCAATTAAATTTCCAGACAACTTTGAGATAAATGTTGGAGATATTGTATATGCCGTAGGAAATCCCTTTGATTTAGGTGTCTCAGTCTCAAAAGGAATATTGAGTGCTACAGGAAGAAACTTTGGAAATCCTTACCTCGATGTAATACAAACAGATGCATCAATTAATCAGGGCAATTCTGGAGGTGCATTATTAAATTCCCAAGGAGAATTTCTTGGGCTAAGTACTTCAATAGCTTCAAATTCTGGTGGCTCAGACGGAGTAGGCTTTGCATTGCCGGCAGAAAAAGTAATACAAATATCCCAAGATTTAATTAAATATGGAGAAGTACAAAGAGCATGGATTGGAAATTTTAGATTTAGGCAAATCTCATTTCAAAACATAGCGGGTCAAAGAAACCCAGGGCTCTTAGTTTATGGAAATGATGACTCTGTAGAGGGATTAAAAGACGGAGATTTAATAATAAAGATTAAAAATTCTCCAGCCCTTTGGAGGACATTTATTGCATCAATTAATAGTATCTCTCCAGAAGAAACTATTCAATTAGTTGTAATTAGAGATGATCTAGAAAAAACATTAAATATTAAAACAAAACAAAGGCCTAGATTCTAAGCCAGCGGTTCTCTAATTATTTCTGCACCCAGTTTATTTAACTTTTCCTCAATACATTCATATCCCCTGTCGATGTGATGTATTTCATTAATTTTTGTTCTATTCTTACCAATTAAACCCGCAAGCACCAGGCTAGCCGATGCTCTCAAATCTGAAGCAGTTACCTCTGATCCAACTAAATTAGGTACACCTTTGATGACAGCAGAGTTTTTTTCTAGGGTGATATTTGCACCCATCTTTCTAAGTTCTTTCACGTGTTGAAATCTATTTTCAAAAACCTGCTCTGTAATTAAAGCTGAGCCCTCACCAATACAATTTAGAGCCATTAATTGCGCTTGCATGTCAGTTGGAAAACCAGGATATGGATCAGTTGAAAAATCCTGACACTTTATTGTTGCCGTTCTTGCATCAATTTCAATTGAATTTTCACTACAAAAAATTGTGAATCCCATTTTCTCAAGAGAAATTATTAGACATTTAAGCTTTTCAGGAATAATTTTATTAATTTTTACTTTTCCTTTTGTTATGGCCCCAGCAACTAGATAAGTTCCTGCTTCAATTCGATCAAACAGAACTTCCCAGTGAGTCTTCTTAAGAGTATGAACACCTTCAATAGTTATTACTGACGACCCAGCACCCTCTATTTTTGCTCCACAACTATTTAAGAAATTTGCTAAATCCTCAACTTCTGGTTCCTTTGCGCAATTTTTCAGTGTTGTCTTACCCTCAACAAAAACTGAGGCCATCATTAAATTCTCTGTTCCAGTAACGGAAACATTTGGAAAATTAAATTGAACAGGAAGAAGTTTTTTAGCTTCTATGTATATAAACTTATCATCTGACTTTATCTGTGCACCCATTTTCTCTAAACCTTCTAAATGGAAATTAATTGGACGAGCCCCAATATTACATCCTCCTGGTTGAGAAATTTTTGCTTTCCCATACTTTGCAACAAGTGGTCCCATTACTAGCACAGAGGCCCGCATAGTTTTTACTAAATCATAGCGTGCTTCTATTGTATGTATCTTTGTAGAGTCAACTTCAATGTCCCCATTTTCATGAAAACAAATGTCTGTACCCATTGAATTTAAAAGCTCTAGCATGGTAGAAATATCTTTTAGGTGAGGAAGATTACCAATAAGCACTGAATCATTAATTAGGATTGAGGCTGCAAGAATAGGAAGCCCTGAATTTTTCGCTCCGGAGCAATTAATTTCTCCTTGTAGCTGTTTGCCACCCTTAATAATCAGCCTTTCCATGATTTAACTATCCGAAAATATTTCATCACTTGATAATGGTTGCCAGTTTTTTATCGCTCTATCAAGATCGAGTGCACTATTTCTATAGACGTCTTTAAATTGATTTCTAAAAGTGAGACCTAGATTAATTCCATCAATGATGATATTTATAATTTTTAGTTCATTTTTCTTGTTTCTGTAAATTGTAAACTTACTGGAGAATGAATAAGCATTTGCGGATGAAAATTTAACGCTAACTTCATATGTCTTATTTTTGTTAACTTTAATGTCAGTCTGTGTCTCAATATCGTATTCCCTAAATTCAAGCAGCGTTGTCACATATGTATCAAGCAAGAGCTTTTTTGTCCTCTCTTCGAATAGCCCAATCTGCTCGTCTGAAGCCCCTTTATAGGCATCATTAAGAATTAACCTTGAGACAAGTCTAACGTCAACCATTGGCTCCCAAATATCTTTTAATTTATTTTTAAATTCTTCAGGGTTTGATTCAAACTCATTGCCGTCATTTTTAATAAGTTGCAAGAAATATTGTGCGTTATCATCAATAAAACTAAATATTTCTGAATTTTTTTCGGGAAAAATGTTCAAAGATATTACCAGCAATAATAATGATTTGAGGTTTAAAAGTCGTATCATATATTAATTATAAGGCAAATGAGTAAAATTAATTTTCAAAAAGAAGCAAAAAAAGCTTTTTTAATTGAGCTTGAAGAATTGCTTTCATTCTCAAAATCAAAACACTTTGATGTAGATAAATTCTGCAGGATCATATTTCAATGTAAAGGTAAAGTTTTTCTTACTGGCGTAGGAAAATCAGGGCACATTGCTAACAAAATATCCGCTACCCTCTCAAGCACTGGAACGCCCTCATTTTTCATTCATCCTGCTGAAGCCCTTCATGGTGATCTTGGCATGCTTTCAAAAGGAGATTTAATTTTTGCACTTTCAAAGTCTGGAGAAAGTAAGGAGATTTGTGATTTACTGCCGGCACTAAAAAATTCTAAAATAAAAATCATCTCAATCACAGAGAGTGAAACCTCAACAATTGCTCTTGCCTCAAATGCTCATCTAACTGTCAGAGTTAATAAGGAAGCATGCCCAAATGATCTTGCTCCGACATCAAGTACCACTCTAATGTTGGCTCTTGGTGACTCTATTGCAGTATCTCTTCTCAAGGCGAAAAAATTTACATCAAAAGATTTTGCAAAAACTCATCCTGGAGGAAAGCTTGGAAGAAAGCTGATACTCAAAGTGAGAGATATTATGGTCCCCGTCAAAAATGCACCAATAGCACAGAAAGACGATATGGTAAAAAAGGTTATGATTGAAATTTCAAAAAAGAAACAGGGGTTTGCCTTAATTGAAGGAAAGGATAAAAAAATCATAGGGATTTTTTCAGACGGGGATCTTAGAAGAAGCTTGCAGAAAAAATTAGATTTGGAAACTGCAAAGATTGATAATTTTATGACAAAGAATTTTAAAATAATTAGCAAAGACCAACTTGTTGTTGATGCAGCAAAATTTATGGGTAAGCATAAAATCTATAGTTTAGTAGTAAGTGATGATGGAGAAGTATCAGGATTTATAACTATGCATGAAATATTACAAGCAAATGTATTATAGATTTATCTTTTTTATTTTTTTTATTTCCCTGAAAATAATTAGTCAGGAGTATGAGATAAAATCAGAGAATGTTGAGATAAATACAAATACTAATAAAATTATTTATACTGGGAATGTCATCTTTCAATCTAACAGCATCTCATTCATTGCCGAATCGTTAGTCATTTTTCAGGAAAGCGAGAGTATTTTTGCATCTGGTAATCCCATTAAGATTAATTTTGACAATGATGGAGAACAAATAGTTGGTCTTTCTAGTGAATTAGAACTTGTTAATTCTCAATTAGTTTTAAAGAAAAATGTTGAACTCTTAAAGTCAGGAAATAAAATTTTTTCCGATAATATTGTCATACAACTTACTGATGATTAGTGCAAAAAGTATCTCTAAATCAATAAATGAAAAGGTTCTTTTTAATAGAATAAATATGACTATTAAGCACAATTACGTAACTGGTCTTCTTGGAGCAAACGGGGCTGGAAAAACAAGTGTATTCCGTGCAATTGCTGGGTTGACAAGAGTGGACAGCGGGGAAATATTTTTTCAAGGCAAGAATGTTACAAATTGTAGCCTTGATCAAAGAAGTGCAGAGGGTCTTTCTTATGTTCCACAAGAAAATTCTCTGTTCGAAGATTTAACTTTAATAGAAAATATTGAGATGGTCTTGGAATTAAAGTTCAAGAAAATTTCAAAAAAACATAAGGAAACTACTTTAGATTATTTAAAGAGCTTTAATTTAGATTCTAAAAGAAATACTAAAGCAAAATTTCTATCAGGTGGCGAAAAGAGAAAGACTGAAATTCTCAGAGCAATGACACTGAATACCAAGTGTCTTCTTCTTGATGAGCCTTTTGCAGGGGTAGATCCAATATCTGTTGATGAATTAATAAATATGTTAAAAGTTCTAAAAAAAAGAATTGGCATCTTTATAAGTGATCATAATTTTAGGGATGTTATGAAAGTATGCGACAAAATAATTTTAATGAACAAGGGCGAGATCATATTAAAGGGAGCTCCAGATGAAGTCGCAAAGAACTCACAAGCTAAAAAATTCTATTTTGGAGATTGATCACTATTTTCTTGTAAAATAGCCGAATGGCTGCCAAGAATCTTCACGAAAACTTTGAATTAATTCAAGATACTATAAGTAATCCTGATTTCAGATCTAAACTTACTCATATTCTTGAAGAAATGTCAGGTAGTGAATTAGCTGAAATTATAGAATCAAGCCCACCTCAGGAGAGAAAAATAATATGGGATCTAATTCAGCTTGATGCAGAGGGAGAAGTTCTTGGAGAGCTTGATGAAACCCTTAGAGAGGAGCTTCTTAAGGGGATGGATCCAGAGGAAATTTCAAAAGCAATTTCAAATCTTGAGGCCGATGATCTTGCAGATATTTTACAAACACTTCCTGAAAAGATTATAGAAGAGGTTTTATCTCTTATGAACTCAAGGGATAGGGAAAGAGTTGTAAAAGTTCTTGACTACCCTGAACAGTCCGCCGGAGGCCTTATGAATACAGATATAATTACTGTAAGGGCACAAAATACAATCGAACTTGTTTCGAGGTATCTAAAGCTATTGAAACAAATTCCACAAAATACTGATGACATTTACGTTGTAAATAAAAAAGATGAATACATTGGAGTATTGCCAATCACAAAAATTCTTACTTCAGATCAAAGTCTTACCGTTCGTGAGTTAATGGATACAGAATTTGAGCCAATTAGACTTGAGACTGATCAAATCGAAGTCTTCAGGCTTTTTCAAACAAATAATTTATTTTCTGCTCCAGTTGTTGATAAAAACAATATGCTCGTTGGGAGAATTACTGTTGATGATATTATTAAAATTGGCGCAGAAGAAGCAGAACAGGATTTTTTAGGTTTAGCCCAGATAGAAGAGGACTTATTTTCATCAACATCAAAATCAATTAAAAGTCGCTTATTTTGGCTTTCAGTTAATCTAAGCACAGCGATTATAGCTTCTTTTGCAATAAGTTTTTTTGAGGATGTTTTAGAAAAATTAATATATGCCGCAATATTAATGCCAATTGTTGCGAGTATGGGAGGAATTGCTGCAACTCAGACACTTGGAATTTACATTAGAGCTGAAGCAGCACAAAAACTTGATAACAAGAGTTTGAGGTATATTTTTAGGCGAGAACTAAAAGTCTCAGTGGTAAATTCAATATTTTTTTCTGTAGCAATTTTTGGAATTACCCAATTCTGGTTTAGTGATTTTTATTTAGCGATTGGAATATCAACTGCCATGATAATTAACTTACTAGCTGCGGCTATATTTGGTTTCTACCTACCTCAAATTTTAAGGAAATATGGTTATGATCCAGCTATTTCTGGAGGTGTTTTAATAACAACAATTACAGATCTGATTGGCTTTATCAGTTTCTTAGGGATTTTGGGCCTTCTTATTGTTTAACATCTATTTTAATATTGTTCACATTTCCAGAAATATTATATTTTGTTGAAGAAATATTCTCAATTTCAGCATCTAGTATTTCAGTGACAATTGCTGCCCCTGCTGCAGCAGGTATGCCGCCAATTATTGCAAAATACCATGGAATATTTTGTGAAATGTTTGATAGGAAAATTAAATCTAAATCAAGTGTATCAAGCCGATTATCTGTTGTTCCAATACTTCCCTCTATAACAGCTTCAGATGTGCCGAAGGAGAGATCAATTTTGTTAATATCAATATTTTCTTTGGACCTAACTGATATACTGCCTTTCATGGAATCAATTAAAAAATTATTTTCATTAAATTTATCAAAATCCAAATTAATAAAATCTAGAAGATTCGCTCTTACATCAATCAAGGAGAGCACTCTTAGAGCTCCAGGATTAAATGCCTCTTCATCATAACTAATATCTTTGCCTATTAATGAAAGATTGCCACCATAATCAAAGGTGTTCCCAAGAGATATAAATCCATCATTCAAAGTAAAGTCTAATTTATCAAAGCTTATGTTATTTGTGCTGAAGATATCATTTTCAGTAAATCTAAATGAGCTATTTAAATCAATTATTTCTAGATTTGACAGATCAAAGTTTAGAGATGAAATTTCATCGATATTCTGCTTGAATAAACTTGTATCGATTTTAAAATTTTCTGCTGAAAGAATTCCGTCAAAAAATCTTATGTGATCTGGGTTGTCCAGATGTAAATAAAAGTCTTTATAATCTTTAAATTTTATCAAAATATCATTATTGTTTATTGAAAGATGCCCAAGATCTCCATTATATGTCCAGTACATTTTAGAAATAATCCCTTGAGGGTTGTATTGGAAAATTAAGTTTTCATTAAATAATTCTAGAGAGACTGAGTATTCCTCAGAAGAAAATTTTCTTGATAATTCAATTTTCTCAAATTCATTATTTTCGGTAAATAAGTTATTGGAAAAGAGTTTAAAATTTTGATTATTAGCATTAGCATGCATTAAATCCCCAAAAAAAGTTTGGTCACTTAAGGAAATCTGATAATTTTTTAAAAAAATTGATGAATCAAATAATATTTTATTTTTAATTACAGACAAATCTAAATGCACAAATGAACTATCAGATGAAAAGTTCCTATCAACAAGAAAGTATTTTAGGTCCTCTGTAGAATCTGGCAGAAGATTAAGGGCTACTGAACTTTCACCTTTAAAAAAAAGTTTCATGTTAAAAGCACTATCAAAAGAAAAAATTAAATTAAGGTGGTCCTTTTCATTTTTTGATTGAAGTCTACCGAATGGAATTTTAAATCTATCAGAAAAATCTAAATCAAAAGCACCAATAGCATTGTCTAGTGAGAGGCTTTTAGAAAAGCCTGTTATAGATAGGTTTAACCTTTCAGAATCAATTAAAAAAGATAATTTTCTATCACTATATAGACCTAATCCAGATAAATTACTTAATTTTTTTAGTGGTGTTGGAAAGTCTACTGCCAGTCCTTCAAAAGAGAATCCATATTCTCCTCTCTCAGATACTAAATCTTTTAAATTTAGTTCTTCAAAGATATATCTTCCAACAGAGACTTTTTTTAGCCTTACATCTCTGACTAAAACTTTGCGCAATGCACGAGGACTATCTGTCTGATTTTTAAGTGAAATTATTGCCCCTTCAAGTTGTACGGAATCTATAAAAATAGTTCTAGTTAATAAGGATGAAAGTAGGTTAGTTTTTGCAAATAAATATTGTGAACTTAAAGATAGATTTTCATTAGTAAATTCCAGGTCTGTAATCTTCAAATTTATACCAAAGAATCCTGGCTTAACTTCTAGGCCACCATAAAATAAACTGTTACCGTAAAATGAATCAAGGACTTTTTTATTTACTTCATTGATGCTCAGAATGAATAAGAAACTATAAAAAATGATTAAAAATAGAGCAGAGATATATAAAAAAAATCTCAAAGGCCAAATCAAATATTTTTTAACCATGCTTTCCTATAAAGAATAAAAATTAATACCCAAACTAAAGAGTTAAGAATTGGGTTTAAAAGGAGCCTTATATAAACCATTTCTGAGCTGGAATGAAAAAAGAAAACTAAGGAATTTAAGATAACTGATATTAAAAAAATAAGTAATATTTGTTCAAGCAGTGATAATTGAATCCACCAACGTTGAGAAAAATTGAAATAAAGCCCCATTAACAAAAGTGTTAGTATATATGGCATAGTACTATTCAAAAAAAGTATATCCACTAGAAATCCAAATAATACGAAATAATTGATTGATGGGAGCTTAACAGGCGATAGAGCTGCGTAAGAAATGACTATGCAAATAAATATGTCTGGCATGAGATGCCAAATCCCGGAATTTATAAGTATGTAGTTAAGAATGGCTGAAATACAAAAAACTAAAACTCTTACAAAGTCAGTCATGAACAATTACCTCTTTATTTATTGATTTGTAAGGATCGAAGAAAAGTAGAATTTGTAGTTCCTGCAAAAAGACATCATCCTGAAATTCAATAATCTTGTCTAGTTTTCCAACAATAAGCCCTTCGGGATACACACCATCAAAACCAGTTGTATAGAACACATCCCCCACTTTAAATGGAACTAATTTGGATTCATTTTTACATTGTATCCTTTGGGCGTTGCCTGTACCTTTAGCCACACAAAAAAAACCTGTCATTGTCTTTAAAGATACATACTCATTGGGATCACTAAGCAATGCAACCTCATACTCCTCAAAAATTTTATTTGTACTTTTCCCAATTGCAAAACTTCCTTGGGATACTGAAAAAACTTTTTTTGAAGGCTCGAAGGTCGGAGTTATGAAAATTCTATGTTTTTGGCAACATTTATAATTAACTACGTCAAAACCAGTAATAAACACTTCTCCAAAATTATTTTTTTTGTCAAATAAAAAAAAACCTGAGTTTTGTAGCTCTTCAATCACGAGATTTTGTTGGTATATTTTCTCTTGGTATGCCTGGATTTCCTTTTCTAAATTCTCCACTCGTTCTGTTTCAAATGCTGCTATTTGTTCATATAATTCTGAAATTAATTCCTGAGGGATTTCAAAAAATTTTGCAAGCATCCTCTGTGAGTTATTATTTATTTGTGCATAGTTTGATAGAAATACAAGAATCACAAACAGAGTTAATGATAGTATAGTTCGATTAATTTTTTTTCTAAATGGAATGTTGGTTTTTTGCATTACTCCTCAGAAAAGAGATCAAAATCTTTATCCATTAAGCTAAGCGCTATTCCTCCACCTCTTGCAACACATGTTAAAGGATCGTCTGCAACTCGTGTTGGGATTCCTGTTGATTGCTCTATAAGGGTATCTAAGCAGTGAAGCATAGCACCACCACCTGTAAGAACAATTCCATCTTGAGAAATATCGGCTGCTAGCTCAGGAGGAGAGAGTTCTAAAGCTGCCCTTATGGATCTCACTATTGCAGAGGTTTGATTTTCAAGAGCCCTAAAGCCGTCTTCCTTTTTAAAGACAACCATTTCTGGTATACCTTCTGCGAGATTTCTTCCTCTAAATTCGTAAGGATTAAATTCTTTTTTACAATTTAAAGTCGCACATCCAACTTGAAGTTTAATAAGTTCTGCTGTGGATTCTCCGATAACCACGCCATACTTTCTTCTTACATAGGCTTGGATAGCCTCATCAAATTTATCACCGCCAACTTTTAAAGATTCTGAATAAACAATTCCGTTAAGTGAGAGGATAGCGACTTCTGATGTACCTCCACCAATGTCAATAACCATACTTCCACGTGGCTGGTCAATTTCTACCCCAGCACCTAGGGCTGCAGCAATAGGCTCTTCAATAAGCTTTACAACACTGGCCCCAGCTGAAAGTGCACTTTCTCTGATCGCTCTTTTCTCAACTTGTGTTGCTTTCGATGGAACGCAAACTAAAACACGTGGACTTGGAGAAAGTATTGCATTATTAGATACCTTCTTTATGAAATGTTGCAACATTTTTTCTGTAACATTAAAGTCAGCAATTACACCGTCTCGTAATGGCCTAATTGCTTCCATTTGACCAGGAGTTCTTCCAAGCATTTTCTTCGCATCATGACCTACAGCCACTACTGTTTTTTGACCATTTCTTTCTTGAATAGCAACTACTGAGGGCTCATCTAAGACAACTCCACTTTCTTTTGTATAAATTAGAGTGTTTGCTGTACCAAGGTCAATGCTTATATCATTTGAGAAAAGACCTCTTAAAAACTTAAACATTACTTTATATATTCTCTATAATAGACTTTCTAGAATAAGGCTTTTAATGGATAAAATCGAGTTAAAAAATCTTTTATTTCTTGCACGGCTGGGTGCGAATGAAAAAGACTATTCAGAATTAATAAAGAAGCTAGAAAACACACTCCAGTTAATAGATCAAATGAATGAAGTTGATCTTGAAAAATTTGATCCACTAAATAATCCCTTAGAACTTTCTAATATAAGTAGAGAAGATGAAGAAAATGATCGAAACGCAAAAAGAGACTTTCTAGATAATTCACCTAAATCGGATGAGGACTACTTTATAGTGCCAAAAATAGTTGAATGACATTTAAAGAAACTAGAGCACAATTTAGAGCTAAAAAAGTCTCCGCTAAAGAACTAGTTCAAAACAGCTTTAAAAATATTAAAAAACATGAGGAACTTAATATTTTTATTAGTAAGTTTCAAGAAGACGCTATGGATCATGCAGAACACATTGATAATAATTTTAATTTTTTCAAAGATCTTCCTCTTGGAGGCATTCCCATGGCACATAAAGACATTTTTTGCACTAAAGGTAAAAAGACGACTTGTGCATCTAAAATGTTAGAAAGTTTTGTTCCTCCTTATGACTCAACAGTTACAAGAAACTGTCATAAGGCTGGGTCAATTATGATTGGAAAGACTAATATGGATGAGTTTGCAATGGGCTCGTCAAATGAAACGAGCTTCTTTGGACCAGTAAAAAATCCCTGGCAAAAGTCATTGGTACCTGGAGGAAGTTCTGGGGGTTCTGCAGCTTGTGTTGCTGCAGGTATTACAAGCATTTCTACAGGAACAGATACTGGTGGATCAATAAGACAGCCAGCGGCTCTTTGTGGCATTACAGGCTTGAAACCCACTTATGGATTAGTCTCAAGATGGGGAATGATTGCGTTTTGTTCGAGCATGGACCAAGCAGGACCGTTTGCAAGAGATGCGTTTGGTTGCTCCGCTTTGCTTGATGCAATATCTTCTTTCGATGCGAAGGATTCAACTTGCTCCAAACGACCAGATAAGAATTTTGAAGCCTCTTTAGGAAATGATTTTGGCAAACTAAGAATTGGAGTTATAAGAGGAATTGAAGACTTTGGCATCTCTGAAAGTGTGTTAAAGGCATATAAAAATACAAAAGATGTACTTCAGCAGATGGGACATAGCTTCCATGAATTAGATTTTTCTGAGCTTTCCAGTGGAATTTGCTCCTACTACGTAATTGCTCCTGCAGAGTGTTCTTCAAACCTCTCTAGGTTTGATGGCGTTAAATTTGGTCATCGTGCCAAGGCAGAAAATATTAATGATCTTTACTTGATATCTAGATCTGAGGGTTTTGGAGAAGAAGTTCAAAAAAGAATCTTAATAGGTACTTATGTTTTATCTGCTGGTTTTTATGATGCTTACTACAGGAAAGCACAAAGAGTTAGGCGCATGATCAAGTCAAAGTTTGATAAATTTTTCGAATCAGTGGATTTAGTATTTTTACCGACCACACTTGATCAAGCCTTTGAAATGAATAGAGAAAGTTCAGATCCAAATAAGATGTATAAAGAGGATTTATTAACAATACCAGCAAATTTAGCAGGGCTACCAGCAATATCATTTCCCAATGGTTTTTCTAATAATCTCCCTATTGGAGCTCAATTTATTGGAAATTACTTTACCGAAGACTTAATTCTAAATACTACAAATAAATTTCAGGAGGTCACAGATTGGCACAAAATGGCACCCTCATAAATGGATGGCAACCTGTTATTGGTTTAGAAATTCATACCCAACTATTGACTAATACAAAATTGTTTTCACCTTCAATCAATAAATTTGGAGAAGAGGCTAATACTCTTGTGGATCTTATTGATATGGGTTTACCTGGAGTGTTGCCTGTCTTGAATGATGCTGCAGTTAAACAAGGAATTGCATTTGGCCTTGCAACAAATGCCGAGATTGCAAAAACAATGGTCTTTGACAGAAAGAACTATTTTTACCCCGATTTGCCTAAGGGATATCAAATTACCCAGTTACATTACCCTATAGTTAAAAATGGATCAGTAAATGTGGATGGGAAAAAAATTAGAATACATCAAGCACATTTAGAAGAAGATGCTGGAAAGTCAATGCATGATATTTATGACTTGGAATCAGTCGTAGATTTAAATAGATCAGGTGTCCCGCTCTTAGAAATAGTTTCAGAGCCAGATATAAGCTCATCTGTGGAAGCAGTTAAATATCTAAAAAAAATTCATCAAATAATTACATATCTTGATATCTCTGATGGCAATATGTCACAAGGATCTATGAGATGTGATGCTAATGTTTCATTAATGCGACCAGAAGATACAAAACTTGGAACCAGAGCAGAGATTAAGAACATCAATTCATTCAAATTTGTTGAAAAAGCAATAAATTTCGAAATTAAGAGGCAGATCAAAATTTTAGAATCGGGAGCAAAAGTTGAGCAAGAAACAAGATTATATGACTCTATAAAAGATGAAACTAGATCTATGCGAACAAAGGAATTTGCCAATGACTATAGGTATTTTCCATGCCCGGACTTGGTTCCCTACAGCATTTCAGAGGATCTTGTAAAAGAAGTAGAGGACAGCCTAAGTGAATTACCGGAAGAAAAACAAAAAAGACTTATCGATACATACAATTTGAATGAATACGATGCCGCTGTACTTTGTGCAGATAAATCAATTGCGAACTTTTTTGAAAAAGTTGCTCAGAATGCAGATGCTTTGCTTGCGGCAAAATGGATTATTGGCGATCTAAATGCTTTGCTTAACAAAAATGATATTGCGTTGAGTGAGAGCAAAATTACCACAACTAATTTCTCAGTGCTTATCCAAAAAATTTCCGATAACACCATATCTGGAAAAATTGCTAAAGAAGTTCTTGAAGCAATTTGGGAGAGCGGTGAAGATGTGGCTAAAATTATCGAAGGCAAAGGACTGCAACAGATTTCAAATGAGAGCGAACTTGAAGCGATTGTGGATCAAATCATAAATGATAATCCATCCCAAGTAGCTGCTTATAAATCTGGTAAGGAGAAATTATTTGGGTTTTTTGTTGGGCAAGCGATGAAAGCGACTCAAGGCAAAGCTAACCCTGGTCTTGTCAATATGATTTTGAAGAATAAGCTAATTTAATCCTCATTTATTTGCTTTTTTAAGCGAATTAACCATTTTGCTCCATCGCGCTCTGCATCTAAAAAAGCAGCTCTTGTCAGAAGAAGAGGAATGATTAAGCTGCAATGAACCACGAAGGAAATAAAACCATTATATCCATACCAACCCATGTAATATGTAGCAACTAGACCAAAGAAAAAACTCCACATAGTAAAAAGAACAAGAGTAAAATAGCCTTGAATTGACGGATCTGGAATATGTCTTAAAGGATTAAACCTGTTATCCATAAGCATCTTCCAAGAACTATCTATCCAATATATTGTTTTTAAAAAAAATGATTTCACTTCCTAATTCCCCTTTATATATTAGCTTTATCTTTTGAAAATTCCAATACGATCGGATTTGTATGCTCCAATAAAAACTTCATCTTTAAATGGGTACGCAACCGAAGCTCCACCATAAGAAACGTCTTCAAAGTTGTATTCTTTTAGAATATTCAAACTTTCATCAGCCTTGATGACAAAAAAAGGCATTGGACATTGGATTACTGCTTCATTAATACAGTGAATAGCTCCCAGATCAGTATTTTGTCCAGCAATCCAGAGATTATTGCCTACTGCAATAACATTATCCGGACCACCCTTTAAATATGTTCTCAAAACGAAGTCTTTTCTTTTACCACCACTAAATTTTGAAATCATTCCATTAATTCTGTAGTTAACATAAAGATCTTCTCCTATCATTTCGATTCCATTTGGCCATGCACCACCTGAGTTTGGTACAATTGAGAATTGATTTTTATAATTCCATTGGTAAACATAACCACTATTAAACCTAAAAAAATTTAGTACTAGCAGATCAAAAAATCTCTTATCTTTGTCATATTGATGGGTTGCAAAAAATGAACCTTTGCTGTCATAGACTACAACATCATTAAAATAAGTATTTTTTTTTGGTGCACTAACACAACCAACCCATATCAATGTAGGTTTTGATCTGTCAGAGAAATTTACAAACTCAGGGAAAACTAAAAAAAACTCAACGCTACTAATTTCTTGATGGTTCACAACTGCCAATAATGAAGCCTCTTCCAAGAACGGACTAGCATTTTTAACATCAGCTGAAAAGTTATCAAAAATATCTATTCCATGAGGGTATAAATTTTTAAATGGCTTACAGTCCTCTTGGCCTATTTTAAGATTATTATTTTCCAGAATTTCAATCTCAAAGTCTTCAACCTTTCTACTGTCAAGATTTAATTTAGATAGCTTACCAGTTAAAACTCTGCCTTCGTTAAGCTCAGGCAACCCTGCAAACTGTGAAACAACCAATGAATCTTCATGTGGGATTTTTGCAAAATCTTCAGGATTTTGTAACTCACATATCAGCTCGATGGTACCAAAGCTTTTGCATTGATTAATATTCAAATAATAATAAGAGCAGCTTGTAACTACAAAAACTATGAGAATGAGTAGAGAATTTTTAAACAAAAATCATCGCTAGATTTTCAGCAACAAAACCTGGTTTTTCTGCACCTTCAACTTCAAGTTCAATTTTGAATTTTAGCAACCATCGACCACCTTCTTTTTCCGTCACCTCTATAAGTTCTGAGTTATATCTACAATTTGAGTCAACCGGGACTGGACTAATAAATCTTATTTTGTCATAGCCATAATTCATGGCCATTTTTGTGCCCTCCACAGGTATTGCAGTTTCATAACCTTTTCCTACTGACAATGACAACATGAGAGCTCCATGGGCTATAGTGCTTCCAAATATTGGAGCAGCTTGCTCTGGGTCTACATGTATAAATTGATGATCGTCAGTGGCATCAGCAAATGCATTTATCATTCCTTGATCAACTTTAAACCAAGATGTGCTTTGGGTTTTACCTATCTCTGAATGTAAGTTCTCAGGTTTAATTGCTTCCATTTTTCCTCCTAACTCATTAAATGGTCTTTATATTGATCTCTAAGATTTACTTTTAGGACTTTACCTGTTGCGCCAAGCGGTAATTCGTCTAGAAAAACAATATCATCAGGCTTCCACCACTTTGCGATCTTGCCGTCTAGGTAACCAAATATATCATCTTTATCTTTTTTGTCATTTGCTGGTACAACCAGAAGCAGTGGTCTTTCGTCCCACTTAGGATGAGCAACACCAATTACACAAGCTTGCATAATATCTGGATGACCTTGAGCTACATTTTCTAAATCAACAGAGCTTATCCACTCTCCTCCAGATTTAATTACGTCTTTGGCTCTATCAACAATTGTCATATATCCTTCTGGATCGATTGTTGAAATATCCCCTGTGTCAAACCATCCATCTGCGTCTACAGCATCTTCTTCAAATTTGTAGTATCTTTTATTAATCCAAGGTCCTCTAATTAATAGTCTTCCAAAGGCTTCACCATCATTTGGAAGTTCACTTCCTTCATCATCAACAATCTTTAACTCAACACCATAAATTGGTTTGCCTTGTTTTGTTTGTAGCTTATAAAGCTCATCTTTACTTAATTTCTCCATAGCTGGTGTCTTAAGATTTGCTGTTGCCAGTGGACTGGTCTCAGTCATTCCCCAGCCCTGAATAACGTTTATGTCATGCTCTTCATCAAACTGCTTTATCATTGAGTATGGAACAGCTGATCCGCCAATAATAGTTTGTTTGACTGAGTCAAGTTTAATGTTATTTTCTTTGCAGTAATTTAGCAGTCCAAGCCATATTGTTGGTACACCAAATGCTAAAGTTACTGATTCTTTCTCTATTAACTCTGTTAAAGCAGCACCATCCATACCCATTCCAGGCAAAACTAACTTTATTCCATTCATCGGTGCTAGATAAGGTAACCCCCAACCCATTACGTGAAACATAGGGACAACCATCAAAATAGAATCATTTTTTTGGAGGCCCAAACCATTTGCAGATGAACCCGCCCAAGCGTGAAGCAATGTTGATTTGTGAGAATAAAGCACTCCTTTTGGATTTCCTGTGGTGCCAGATGTGTAACATAATCCACAAGGTGCATCCTCCTCAAGTTCAGGCCACGCGTAACTCTCATCTCCATTTTCAATAAATTCTTCGTATGAAACTGCTTCTTTAAGCTTTGTTTCAGGCATTTCTTCTTTTGCACAAAGCAAAACAAACTTTTCCACCATTGGACACTTATCCTGAACAGCCTCCAGAAGAGGTGCAAAAACAGGCTCTAAAAAAATTAATCTATTTTCAGCATGATTAATGATATAAACAACTTGTTCTGGATGTAATCTGAAGTTGATAGTGTGCATGACAGCTCCCATCCCAGAAATGCCGTAATACATTTCCATGTTCCTAAAAGTATTTAGTGCCAGCGAACCCACGCACTGCTCTTTCTCTATCCCAAACTTTTCAAGTGCTGAGCCAAGTTTTTTAGCACGTAAAGAAATATTTTTATAATTTGTTGTAGAAATCTTGCCAGATAATTCTCGTGTGACAACTTCAACGTCAGGAAATATTTTCTCTGCAAAATCTATAATGCTCGCAACATTTTGTTTCCATGGCTGCATATTACTCATTTTTTCCCCCAATTTTTTAATGCATGAAGATAAGGATACCATTCATTTTTTAAAGGATGAAACCATGAGAGCATAATTTTCTCAATTTTTTCTTGATCTTTTCTGGATAGTTTATTTTTTAAATCAGGATTAAACCAATCAATATTCTTTATTAAATACTCATCTAAGCCATGCTCATTTAATATATTTGAAAAACTATTTGAAGCATTTAAGTAGTTATTAAATACATCAACTAACAATAAATCTGTCCTTGGAAGCCCTGTTAAATTGATGAGGAACTTTATTTTTTTATCAAAATAGGTGCGATCAATATGTGCCATATTGGTAAGGTTTAAAAGTTGAGGGCATGAATCTATAGTGAAGTAGTTGTCCCAAACAGCAATATTTTCTGTGGGAAAATTTTCTAACAATGCTTCGGACTTCATCTCCAACTTTGTTGATATTACCTTTTCGCCTGTCCAGTAAAATTCAATATCCCTGGGAAAAGATTCACAAAAGTTTTGAAAATATTTTTTATAGCTGTCGTCCTGTGTGCTCAATTCTGTGCAATAAACAGTAGGGCAGAAAGAAAAATTTACATGAGGGTATTTTCTTTTAAATTCTTGGACAATTTTGATTTGATTGTTCAAATCAAACTCGGCTAAATCATCAAATAGAAACGAGAATCTTCTACACCCTAAATTTAAGAAAAACTCAATCTTTTTTTGAATAAAGCTTGTATGGCTTTCTAGAGATGGTGATACTCCAACTTCTATGTCGACAGATTTAGAATGTGCATCATCGAGAAACTTTTTAAAGTGTTCACCCCATTCATCGAAAGGCTCCAAATCAAAATTATGTCTTAAAAATGGATCCTCTTTAGGCGCATAAAGATAATAATTTAATTGATTTTTTGAGAAACTTTCTAAAATTTTATGACGGTCTTCAAAGCTCATCAATTTCCCATAAAAACCCTCTATTACTCCAAATTTCTTCATGGGGATAGTTTACAAGAATAGTTTGTATTGATCTTATTTTTCTTGATTTGCATTGTTGATGTATCGATGCGTAAAATTCCATCCTCAAGAATTGGTTTGTTTAAGAGTTTTTTCAGAACGCACTGAGCCTGAATAGATGCAATCATTGATACTGATGGTCCCAGGACTCCAACATCGGCACAGTCATTTTCATTTAAATCTCCAACTTCTTCAAACAGACATTCATAACAGCAGTGAGATTCCTTTGTGTTGTTAAACATAAAAACTTGTCCCTGATAACCTGATATTGATGCTGTTGAAAATGGCAGATTATTGATTACACATACTGAGTTCAACTCATAGGTTGTTTTTAAGTTATCTGCACAATCAATAATGAGGTCAGATCGAAATTCACTAAATTTTACCTCCCAGGATTTTTGGGGAATAAGGTTGACCTCAACTTTAGGATTGATTTTTTTTAAGTGATTACCTAGACATTGAACTTTTTTTATTCCTAGATCATTTTGTGTATAAAACACTTGTCGATGCAAATTCTTAACCTCTACACAATCAGAATCTAGGAGTGTTACCTTGCCAAGGCCGGCTGCAACAAGGTATACAGCAAGTGGTGAGCCAAGGCCTCCTAATCCCACAACACTTACATGTTTATTCCAAAGGTGTGTCTGATCAGAAATGCTTATGTCATCAAGTATAAGTTGAGAATAATACCTTGTTAAAAGTTCATGTTCTTCCATATGTATATCTATATTTTCCGTTGTAATCAGATATTTTTGAAGTTTCAAGGAAACCTTCTTTTTGTAGAAGTTCATCTAATTTTGCAGCCTGGGCAGGGAGATGCTCAAAAAAAATCCATGAATCAATATTCATGTAGGTTCTTGCCTTGATAATTATTTCTTTAAAGCATTCCATACCATTATCGTCTGCAAAAAGAGCCAATTTTGGTTCAAATTCAAGGTCTTGACTCATCATTTCTTTAGGAAGGTATGGTGGGTTAGAGATAATGAGGTCAAATTTCTCATCCACACTGTCGAACCAATTCGAACATTTAAATACAACCTTATTTTCAGCTTGTAAGTTATTTTTTTTAGCAATAGAAAGGGCTGACTCACTTTTATCTATGCCAACAACTTTTGCTTCAGGAAAAATTTTTGATAATTCAATCGCAATGCAGCCCGAACCAGTACCTAAATCTAAGATACTTTTTGGATTCACAGCAAAACTCTTAATAATTTCAATGAGTTGTTCTGTTTCTGGCCTTGGTATAAGAACATTTTCATCCAAGAGATAATTACCATCGAAAAATGGCCATTCTCCAATTATATATTGAACTGGGTATCTCTGAGATATTTTTTCAAGCAAATCTTTAATGGGGATGTCACTTGTTTCCCACCAATCTAGTAAGAAATTTAAGCCTTCATCATAGCTACAGCCATAAATATCTTGCCATGACTTTTTTATTATTTCATTTGTCAATTTCAAGTAATTTTTCAGAGTTGTTTTGAGCTTTCAAAGAGTCCAAAAGGTCGGTAATTTCTCCATCAAGAAATCCATCAATGTTGTGCGTCGTAAATTTTATTCTATGATCTGTAACTCTTCCTTGTGGAAAATTATAAGTCCTAATTTTTTCACTTCGATCTCCTGTTCCTACTATAGATTTTCTTTCTATAGCTTTTTTTTGTTCAAGTTGTTGTTTCTCAATGTCATAAATTTTTGATGATAGTAATGTTAAAGCTTTTGCCTTATTTTTATGTTGACTTCTATCTTCTTGACACTCAACAACAATACCTGAAGGGATATGTGTAAGCCTTACAGCTGAATCAGTTTTATTTACGTGTTGTCCACCTGCTCCTGATGCTCTAAAAGTATCAACTCTTATATCTCCCATGTCTAAGTCTCTTTCTTCAATATCTTCAATCTCAGGCAGCACTGCAACCGTGGCAGTAGATGTATGAATTCGTCCTTGAGATTCGGTTAATGGAACTCTTTGAACCCTATGCACTCCACTTTCAAACCTCATGTTGCCGTAAACATTTTTTCCTACAACTTTTAGTACAACCTCCTTAAAGCCTCCAGGACCAGATTCTATCTCTTTTATTTTCTCAACACCCCAGTTATTTCTCTCTGCAAAACGTATATACATTCGTTTTAAATCCCCAACAAAAATTGCTGCTTCATCACCTCCTGCACCAGCCCTTAATTCCAAGAATGAATTTCTTTCATCATCTTTATCTTTAGGAAGAAGCATTATCATGATTTTTGCTTCGATTTCTTTTACTTTAATCTCTACAGCGTTGAGCTCCTCTTCTGCTAGGATTTTCATCTCCTCATCTTCAAGCATTTGTTTAAGGCTAATAATATTTTTTTCGTGTTCCTGGAAACTATCCCAAGACTCAGCAATTTCCCTAATATCTGACAACTCTTTGTTTAATTGAGTTAATTTATTTATATCTGCAGTAATTTCTGGATTTGAAAGTGAGGCATTAATTTCATCGTATCTTTTTTTAATATTTATTAAAGATTCTTTAAGGGACTCTTTCATCTTACCTTCTTGTAGATCTAGAAATTTCCTCGATTATTTTTGAAATTTGGTAAGAGTCTTTTGCATTTATTTCATCTGCTAGTTTTTTTATAACTTCTTTCTGAGGCATTCCCCTTTGGATATTTTTTTCAGCATTTTCCAGAGCAATTTTCTTTATTTCACTAAGTTTTCCTCTAAGATTTTTTTGCTTTACATCCGATGCTTTTTTATTTTTGAGTGCAGCAAATTCCTGTGCAGCAAATTCACTTATAAGGGTTTCTGCTTTAGATACTTCTGTATTTCTTCCTTCAAGGTTCTTTGCAATTTTAGCACTCAGCTCATCTAAAGAAACAAGAGAAATATTCGGGTGTTTATTAATGCTTTCTTGAAGATTTCTTGGGATTGCAAGATCAAAAATTTTAAGTTTGTTTTTGTTCCTTTCAAGATTTTCAAATTTCAAAAATGGCTTTTTTGATGAAGCTGCAATTACTATATTGTCTGCGTCTAAGGTATATTTTTTTATCTCACTTAGTGGATTGGTCTCGATGTCTGCTATTTTTTTCTTAGTTCTGTTGAAAACATGTACCTTGATTTTCTTCTTGACTAAGCGAATTGTTAAAGCTTTTCCAACATCTCCTGCACCTATTATTAAAACTTTTTGGCTGTCTGCGGTAATTTCATCAAAAACTACTGAAGCAATTGATACTGGATTCTTTGAAAGTTTTGCCTCTGTTCTAAGGCTTTTTGACAATTTTATAGCTCCAGTAAATATGCCATCAAGCTCAGAGTTAAGAAATCCAAGGGATTTAGAATTCAAAAATGATTTCTTTGCCTGGCCAAAGATATCAGGCTCACCCACAATCATAGAATCAATTCCGGTCATAACTTTTAAAAGGTGAATAAATGCATCTTGTCCGGAGAAAAGATACTGATCATTCTTTCTCAGTGCAAAATTTGAATTAAGTGAGTCAATTAATAATTTATCAATTTTTTTTATTTGTGCTCGCTGGCAAAACGAGTAGAACTCTGTCCTATTGCATGTCGACAGCAATATACCGTTGTTAAATGCTCCCCTCAGCTTTAATGATGCAATTGTTTTATCAATTTCTTCTTTATTAAGCGCGAATTTTTCTCTAACCTCTAAAGAGGTAGATTTATGACTAATTCCCCAACACTGAAAATCCATTATTTATATTGTATTAAAAAAGCTGCTCTATTGATCGTTTTCTTAAGCGCGTGCAGCTGTGCAAGTTTAAATTTTTCTACTTCATCCTTCAATCTGGAGGGTAAAATTTCTTTTGCAAGCCAAACAGAGGCAAATATTTTATTTGTCAGAATATCAGAAGCATCAAATGTCTTTACCATTAATTTATATGAGCCATTAACAATGAAAGCGGTTGCAACATTCACCTCGCTAAGCAATCAGTGGACCGGAGAATATGTCAACAAAGAATTCTTTAACAATCTGCCTACTAAAGAGCTACGAAATAATTTTAAAAAAAAATGTTCTTATACTAATAAGTGTCAAATTCAGAGACACTTAGATTATTCAGATTATGTTGTAAAATTATTTGTTCAAAGTGTATAGATTACTCTCTCCTGCAAAGATAAATACGTTTCTAAATGTTATTGGTAAAAATAAAGATGGGTATCATACCATTGACTCTCACCTACAGCTTGTAAGCTTATTCGATGAATTTTTAATAAAAGAGGCAAAAAATACTATCATTGAGTGCAATAAAAATATTACCCAGGATCAAAATATCATTTTTAAGACTATGTCATGGTTTGAAAAAAGATATAAAAAAAAGCATAAATTTCAAATCAAACTGACGAAGAATATTCCGATAGGCTCTGGTCTTGGAGGTGGCAGCTCGAATGCAGCCACAATGTTAAACTTTTTATGCCACTACAATGGATTGTCGAATAAGCATCTTGATTATAAAGAACTGGCTTTTGAAATTGGAGCTGATGTGCCTTTTTTTGTAAATTCTAGAAGTTGCTATGTTGGTGGTATTGGTGAAATAATTCTGAAGGAACAATCAAGAAACTCTAATTTTCTTCTTGTTGTACCAAATTTTGAAATCTCAACAAAAAAAGTTTTCCAATCAAATCTTATTAAAATAGAGAGTAAACGAAGAGAAGAGTTGAATAGCTTATTTACACCATTGATTGAAAATTCAGATAAATTTTCGAAATTTTACAATGATTTAATTTCATTAGAACCCATATTTAAAGATAAATTAAAATTAAGCGGATCAGGTGGATCACTATTTATAGAAAATCCAACGAAGAATGAGGTTGCATTTTTAGAAAAAGAAAAAGCTCAAAAGTTTAGAGTTTTTTTAGTAGAAGGATTAAAATACTATCACTTTAAGGAAGATTGGGGTGTGGCCAAGTGGTAAGGCAGCGCCTTTTGGTGGCGCCATTCGTAGGTTCGAATCCTACCACCCCAGCCAGTTTGTATTATGGAAAAACAAATTATTTTTGCAGGAAATTCCAATAGGAAACTAGCTGATTCAATTGTTAAAAATCTCAACAGAGGTTTAGGCTCAATACAGTTAGGGAAGTTCAGTGATGGAGAAGTTGCAATTGAAATAAATGAAAATGTTAGAGGGAAAGATACTTTCATCATTCAATCGACAAATAATCCAGCAGAAGTTAATCTATTTGAGCTAGTTTTAATGGCTGATGCCCTCAAAAGAGCTTCAGCACAATCTATTACTGCAATTATTCCTTATTTTGGATATGCGAGACAAGATAGAAGAGTAAGGTCTGCTAGAGTTCCAATAAGCGCCAGGGTTGTAGCAAATATCCTGGAGGGTGTAGGGGTTTCTAGAGTAATAACCCTGGATATACACTCTGAACAAATCCAAGGATTCTTCTCAATCCCAGTAGACAATATTTACGCGTCAAATATTATGTGCCAACGAATAGCAAATGAATTTAATCCTAATGAGTTACAGGTTGTTTCCCCAGATACTGGTGGTGTAATTAGAGCTAGGTCAGTTGCTAAAACACTTAAGGTTCAAGATTTAGCAATTATTGATAAACGAAGAGAGCGAGCAAATGAATCAGAAGTAATAAATGTTATTGGAGAAGTTGAGAACAAAGTTTGTATTGTTCCAGATGATCTTATAGATACTGCTGGAACGATTTGTAATGGAGCGAATGCCCTTAAGAATAAAGGTGCAAAAAAAATCATTGCTTTCATTACTCACGCCGTTTTATCTGGCGATGCAATAGAAAATATTAATAATTCTGAAATTGATAGTCTTATATTGTCAAATACAATTGATATAGATGACAAATTGAAAAAATGCCCTAAAATAGACGTCTTTGATATTTCACCTGTGCTATCTGAATCTATAAAAAGGATAGACAGCGGCAAATCAATTAGTGAACTATATTTGAAATAATGAGCTCTTTAATTTTAAAAGCTGAAGCAAGAAAAAAAACTGGCGGTTTATCAGCGCGAAAAGCAGTTTTTAAAGAAAATAGAATACCTGGAATAGTCTATGGTGGCAAAGATAAACCAATACCAATTTTTGTTAAAAAGAATGAATTTTTAAAGATTCTCAATGTTGATAGCGTATTTAATAAGCTGATTGAACTTGAAGTAGAGAATAAAAAAGAGCTTGTTGTTTTCAAAGATATCCAAATGCATCCATCTAAAAATATTTATACACATTTTGATCTACAAAGAGTAGTAAGTGGAATTAAAATTTCTGTTGTTGTGCCTGTGGTCTTAGCAAATCAAGATAAGTGCTTTGGTGTAAAAATTGAAGGGGGTATAATAAACCATGTATCGAAAGAAATTACTGTTTTAGCTGATCCAAATAATATTCCTGAAGCTATTGAAGTAGATATGGAGCATATTAAGTCTAAGGAGAAGTTCAGACTTGGTGATTTGGCAGAAACATCAAACTACGAATTCCCTAGTTCCCTTAAAATACAAGATCCTGTTCTAGTATCAGTCTTATCTGCAAAAGGTGGTGGTGTTGATATTGATGATGAAGATTTAGACGCAGAAGCTGGGGACGAATCAACAGATGCAGATAGTAAAGATGAAGCAAGCTCTGATGAAAATAATTCAGAGGCTGCAAAAGAAGAATAAATTGCTTGATCTATGTGTAGTCGGGCTTGGAAATCCCGGAGATAAATATAATCGTACAAGACATAATGCTGGTTATGATTTCCTTGATAGAATCTTGGATATAAAATCACTATCTTTAGAAAATTCAAAGAAAATTGATGCACAATATGCAGAGATAATTATCGGAAACCTTTCTATTGGATTTGTGAAGCCCAACGAGTTTATAAATCTGAGTGGCAAGACGATGTCGCTGTTGAAAAAATATAAGGTCAAGTCAACAGAGGATATTCTAGTTCTACACGATGACATGGATTTAGAGCCTGGTGAAGTAAAACTAAAAATCGGCGGTGGGCATGCTGGACATAACGGACTTCGAGACATACTTAATAGCGTTGGTGATAATTTTGTAAGGCTAAGATTTGGAATCGGCCATCCGTCGGATAAAAAACAAACTAATGCATGGGTGACAAAAAAACCGACACCAGCTGAAAAAAGGGGATTATCAGTTGCATTTGAAAAATGTGAGAGCTGCCTTGATGATCTCCTCATGAAGAAATGGTTAATAGTTATGAATAAGCTGCATAGCAATGAGCATTAAATGTGGCATTGTAGGCTTACCAAATGTGGGTAAATCAACCCTCTTTAATGCCTTAACCTCACAGAGGATACAAGCTGAAAATTTTCCTTTTTGTACAATTGAGCCAAATATTGCCAGAGTTAATATTCCAGATATACGGTTAGAAAAACTAGCGGAAATTAATAATCCTGAAAAAATTATTCCAGCATACATGGAATTTGTTGACATTGCAGGACTTGTAAAGGGAGCTCATGCCGGTGAGGGTCTTGGCAATAAATTTTTATCACATATCAGAGAAACCCAATGTTTTGCACATGTTGTAAGGTGTTTTGAGGATAGCAACGTTATTCATGTAAATGAAAGAATTTCTCCAGTTGATGATTTAGAAGTTATTGAAACTGAATTAGTGTTGAGTGATCTAGAAATTCTAGACAAAAAAGTTGAAAGAATATCTAAGCAGTTAAGAAATGGTGAAAAATCTGTTATTGCTCAGTATGAATACCTCAAAAAAATTAAGGAAAATATATCAGAAAATGGTTTCAATGCAGATCTTAGCAACGATACTGAGGACATACTGAAAACCCTTCAGCTAATTAGTAGCAAATCTTTTTTTTATATTGCTAATCTACACGAAGATCAGGCAAAAAATGTGTTTCTAAATGAGCTTGAGGATCATGCAAAAAAAACAAATAAACCCCTCATTAAAGTATTTGCTAAAGCTGAATCTGAGCTAGCTGATTTAGATAATGCTGAAAAGACAGAGTACCTTCAGATGCTTGGTCTTGAAAGACCAACATTAGACGCAATTATTCAACAGGGTTATGAGCTTCTGAATTTATTTTCATTTTTTACAGCAGGACCCAAAGAAGTTAGATCATGGTCAATAAAGAGAGGTTCGAAGGCACCTCAAGCTGCTGGCAAAATTCATTCAGACTTTCAAAGAGGCTTTATAAAAGCTGAAGTTATAGGTTTTGAAGATTACATTCATCACAAAGGCCACCTCAGTGCTAGAGAAAATGGTAAGTTAAAAGTTGAAGGGAAAGATTATCTAGTACAAGATGGTGATGTAATCGAATTTAAGTTTAATGTTTGAAGTTAGTGTAATAATTCCAACCTTTAACGAGGCAGACAACATTCTAAAAGTTATACATCAGATTGAGTCAAACTTAGATGGTTGTAATTATGAGATAATTGTTGTTGATGATAACAGCCCCGATGGGACCTCAGAGATAGTAAAAAATTATACAAAAATTAATAATCGTATTTTTTGCATAAAAAGAACCTGGAAAAAAGGGCTTTCCTCAGCAGTTGTAGAAGGAGTAGGGCTTGCCTCAAAGAGGCATATTTGTGTGATGGATGGGGATGGCCAACATAATCCAGAAAATATAAAAAATTTTATTTCTTGTATTCAAGATAATGATATTGATCTGGTTTCTGGCTCAAGATTTCTACTTGCTCCAAATGTAGAGGGCCTATCCAAAAGCCGACATGAATTGAGCCAAACTGGCATAAAAGTAACCAATTTTTTTCTTGAAAATGATATCTCAGATCCACTCTCAGGTTTTTTTCTCATGAAAAGAGATAAATTTCTTGAACTCCAAGGAAGTCTTTATAAAGATGGTTTTAAGATTCTTTTTGATATGTTAATGCTTGATAAAACTCTAAAGCATAAAGAGATAGCTATTGATTTTCGTGATCGAATATCGGGAGACAGCAAGCTAAATATTTCAACACTTTTTAATCTTATTGGGCAAATTATTGAGAATATCTCTAGAGGGCTTATCCCAGCAAATTTTGTAGTCTTTTCCTTCGTAGGCACTCTTGGAGTATTTGTCCATCTACTGATACTAAGCATTCTTCTTGCTCTTGGGGGACCTTTTATCCTGAGTAATGGCTTGAGCACAATTTTAGCTATGTCCTCAAATTATTTATTAAATAATTATCTGACTTTCCATAATCTTCATAGACTTATATCAGAGCGAATCAAGGGGTTTTTGAAATACTGCTTTGTAAATTCATTCTCCATTTTTGCAAATATTGGTATTGCTTCTCAATTCTACTTAAATGAATTCTCTGCCATAACCTCAGCTCTTTTTGGTATTATTGCTGGCTTAGTTCTGAACTATTTTTTAAGTGTAAATTTAGTTTTTAACAAATGATTTTACGAATTCTAAATGTCTTATTTTTACTTATAGCATTAGGTTTTTTATTTCAAAAATCCTCAGCAGAGAATTTTTATAATTGGGATGGTATCGCTTATACCATGTCAGTGCAGTTAGATGAGGGGAAAACTGTTAGTGAGGCCCATAGCTACACTTACTCAACCCTCAAAGCAGAAGTTGGACCTGGATTATTTCGGACTTTATGTTGTGCAGGGGATTATCGACAAAATCAATACGAAAATCCTCAAAATCTAAATTCTATGATGCCAATGTACGCACTTAAACCTGGCTATATTTTTCTTATTAGGAGTGTAAAAAATATTTCGGGCCTAAATGAGTATCAAGCTATGAAATATATTTCAATTTTCTCTTCTTTGGGGATTTTAATATTATTTTTTTTAGTCTTTTTTTGGCAATCAGGAGCAATGCAATTTATTTGGTTACCGCTGGCATTTTTATCACAGATTTTATTTTTAGCTAAATTAATGACTCCTGATGCCGTTACGGCATTAATCTTCTTAGCCTCAGTTATTTTTTTAGTAAAGAGAAGGTTGTATATCTCATATCTATTAATGGCTGTATCTTTAACTTTTCGTCCAGACATGATTGTTGCAACTGGGCTTGCAGGTCTATTGCCAGCCCTAAACAAAGATTTCCGCATGGCTGCACTTAACTCAGTTTTCTTTTTGAGCATATATTTTGTGATTTCTACTAGTATTTCTCATAACGGGTGGTGGAGTCATTTCTATACTAGTTTGGTAAATACCCAAAGCAACCTTGATACTTTTAATCCTGTATTTGATATCAATAAATACTTTGAAATTTTATGGGGCAATACGCTTTGGATATTGACAGATTCCAACTACATTACTTGGTTTGCAGCAACATTTTTAATAATGCTTATTTCAGTAACACAAATTAAAAGAAAAAATTACTTCTGGGTGAACGCTGTTGCTTTAACATTAACAGTGGCAATATTAATAAAATATATTATTTTCCCTAAAGTTGATTCTAGAGTTTATTTGGCAATTTTGGTGCCAACTTTATATGTCATTATGCTCAACTTTACTCATAATAATGAAAAGATTGACGCATAGCAGAATATAATTATCATATGAAACTTGGCTATGTAGCTCAGCTGGTTAGAGCGCAGCATTCATAATGCTG
>CENJ01018923.1_pt1 | contig 70722 bp, 57 predicted proteins | sample 356161 | NCBI WGS metagenome assembly CENJ01 (sample SAMEA2619531, study PRJEB7988) | marine metagenome | biome: marine biome (ENVO:00000447); feature: surface water layer (ENVO:00002042); material: "saline water (ENVO:00002010), including plankton (ENVO:xxxxxxxx)" | depth 5 m
AAATTCTAAATTTTTCTTAAGCTATTAAACTTTGCGACAGAACCCAATTTATGCTAGCTCAGGTGACGATATCATTGATGGTAATGATGGCATTGATACATATAGATATTCAGGCTCATCAGATCTGACAGCCAATCTATTAACAGGGAATGCTACAAGCGCCACTTCTGGTACTGACACCCTTACCAATATTGAAAATATTACGGGCTCGAGTGGTGATGACCATATCACAGGCGATGGAAATAATAACATACTTCGCGGCGGGAGCGGCAATGATATCCTTATTGGCGGCGCTGGCAATGATTGGCTGTATGGAGATAATGACGTAGATACCTTAACAGGTGGCAGTGGCGCAGATCGCTTTATTTGGACCTATTGGGATGATGTATCGGACGTAGACACAATAACGGATTTTAATGCGGCGGATGGTGATGTCATCGATATGACTGATCTTTTCTATGAATATTGGAATCTCATTGAATATAACTTCTTTGCCCATGATATATCTGAGTTTTTCCGTTTTGTGGATTCCGGAAGTGATACAACATTGCAGCTTGATTTGGATGGCAATGGTTCCAGCTCAAGTTTTGAGGATTTACTCATTATCGAAGGTGGTGCAGGCCTTGATGCGCAGACCTTAGAAAGCACTGGCAACCTGATGATTATGCCGGCTTCACGCCATAATGATGTTGTTTATGATCCTACATATGATGTATCGACAGCGAAATTTGCTATTGATGGAGGAAAAATCATCGGTGGTAGTTGGGGGCAGATTAATATCTACGATATAGATACCCGTAATGAGAGTATTCTTATTGAAAACTCAGACTTTACCCGTGATGTTGAAGCTGAAAATGGCTTAGTGGTTGTAGGCGCTTATCGTGAAAATAGTAATGCTGGATCGGCCTATGTTTATGATTTGGATGGTAACCTCGTTTATACTCTGAACAACCCTGATCCGTCCGCAAATGACTATTTCGGAACCTCTGTCGATATTTCAAGTAATTATATTATAGTTGGTGCTGATTATAATGATCCAAGAGACACTAACGATGGTAGTGTTTATATTTATAGTACAGCAGATGGAAGCCTTTTACACACTATAGACAGTCCTGAGGCTGCCATTACTTCGTCACTATATTTCGGCCGGGATGTGGCAATTACGGATAATTATGCTGTTGCTACTGTAGGATATAACTCGCCTGTGGCCGGTAAGTCCGGAACTATTTATGTTTACGACCCTGCTACAGCGGGCCTCCTCTATTCTATAGAAAACCCAAATGATGGTGATCCAGGATCATATATTGGGTATAATGTTGCTGTCTCTGATCAATATCTTCTCGTTTCGGACCATCTTGCTGAAATTGATGGTCAATACCAAGCTGGACAAGTTCTCTTATATGACATCACTGATGGCAGCCTACTTTATACTTTTTCTGATCCTACACCAGAAAACAGCGATCAATTTGGCCAAAGTGTCGATTTAGTGGGTGATTATTCTGTTATAGCACAAACAGCCGCAGGACCAGGGGATGATTATCTTCCTGCTGTTTATGTTTACAGCAATTTAGATGGTGAATTAGAGGCTATAATCAGGCAACCATATTGGAGTGAGTTAGATTATTCTTCAAACCGAATGGCGGCCAGCGATACGATGATTGTCATCGATTCAAGCTATGCTGACTATTACAGTGAAGAAGCTTTTATTTATCAAGTCGATTTTTTAGGAAATGATCTGATGACAGGTACGGACCAGAGAGATACTTTGGTTGGTCTTGATGGTGATGATACGATTTATGGCGGCGCTGAAAACGATCAGATCTATGGTGGCCGCGGCGCGGATCAACTATATGGTGGAAGCGGAGATGATTGGTTCTTCTATGATGAAGCTTCGCTTGATGGCTCCGTAGATGTTATTCATGACATTTCTGTTTTAGATGGTGATGTCATTGATCTAAGATTTATTGATTTCAGTTATAACATGAATGCCACGGGTATAGCTGATTACCTTCGTGTTGAAGTAAGCGGTTCTGATCTTATTCTAAGCTATAATACAAATGGCAGTGGCCTGGACGCAGATTACACAGATCTTGCTGTTCTAAAGGATACTGCACAATACACGCTATACGATTTACTCTTATATGGAACACTGAATGTCGAGGCGCCAGCTATTTTAATTGGTGGTATTGTAAACCCATCTACGCAGGACAATACAAGATTTGCCCAATCAGTTGATGTAGCTAATGGATATATATATATCGGTGATGGGACTTTCGATGATGGGGATGGTGCCAATAATGGCCGCATTTATGTCTATGATGCCGACACGCAGGCACTCGTTTACACATATGATGATACCACCTCTAGCAGTGGCAACTATACAAATACTTTCGTTAGTAGCTCTGATGCATATATTGCCATTGGTGATGCTTCATACCCCAACACAGGTTTAGTAAGCGTTTATAACAGTTCAGATCATACACTGGCTTATACTGTTAGTCATCCCGAAGGAACATCTGGTGATGCATTTGGTGTTCACTTTCTTATTAGTGACACACATTTAATGGCTAGTTCATATAAAGATGTAGGCGGTAATTCAAACTCCGGTGCAGTATATATTTTTGATAATACAGACGGTAGCCTACTCTATACAATTGATAATCCAACTGCCGAAGCAAATGCGTATTTTGGAGACCAAAATAGCTTAGCTTTAACCTCCAATTACGCAATTATAGGCGATAGAAATGCCGACACTGCCTCTATCAATGGCGGTGCTGTTTATGTTTACGATTTAACGGATGGCTCTTTGGCCTATAGCCTAACATCGCCGTTAGGGTCTGGCGGTAGTCAGTTTGGTACTTCAGTTAGGGCAACTGAGAACCATTTAGTTGCATCCCACAGAAATGGCTTGGACGTTGGTGTATATGATATTGATGATGGTAGCCTACTTTATACGATTGATGGAAATAGTTCCCAGTATGGTAGAGGGGGGCAGTATATGGACATCAATGATAATTATATCTTTATACAATATGCCAAGGGATATTATGCTAATGGCCACACCGTTATATATGACCTAAATGACGGGTCAATTGTAGATGCTATATCTTTTAATCTCAACTCTGGAGATATAGGCTTTATAAATACTTATGACCCTATATCCGTTGATAACAATTATCTCGTAACACTATATACATTTCAGGGTGAAACATATGCCTTAACTTATGATACGGATAGCATGAACTCTGATTTTTATAACGGATCAGCAGATAATGACTATTTCATCGGGTTATCTGGAGACGATGTTATTAATGGGAATGCGGGCCATGATATGCTTTACGGCAGTATTGGTGAGGATGTCATTCATGGCGGCGCTGGCAATGACCATATATATGGCGGCGCGGACAGTGATGAGCTGTATGGTGATAGTGGTGCTGATACATTTTATCTAAATGATACAGATAATGCAGATACCATTCATGACTTTAACACGGCTCAAGGTGACGCGATTGATGTTACAGAACTTCTTAGCGCTTATGATCCTTTAGATGATGCAATTCTAGACTTTGTTAGAATAAGTGATAATGGCGCGGACAGCGTTCTTTATGTAGACGTTAATGGAGCAACAGGCGGTGAAGAATTTGTCGCCGCAGCAACAATAGTCGGCGGTGCTGGTCTTGATGTTCTCAGTCTTGTTTCTAATGGTAATTTAGTCTTAGATTCCATAACCGCTGAAGCGCGCTCAACTTATACTTGGTAATCTCCTACTTCTTTTTCAGCCCGAAAGGTCAAGATTTAAAAACGTCATTAATTACGGCGAACACAACGAACGCGGTAATTTGTACTTTTATTGTTGCTTGTCTCATTGCCATTACCAGTATAGCGCACATAATTTCTACTGCTATCGCGTTCAGTCGATGTATTATACCAATTATTAGTGGATAATGTACCTATTGCAGAGAAGTTCTGCGTAAGAATATACATTTCATAAGTGCTGGGCAGATACCAGTCACTATATCCGCCATATGTCATATTGGCGCAATATTCCACGGCAGGATATGTACCAACGCCGGATGTCGATACTCTGGCCATGACCACTGTTTCATTATTACGCCCGTCGCTTGTATCATCTGAATTAATATCTACAGTTTCTGTTGACCATGCCTTATGTAGGGTATCCGTCGCATTATCACAGACGGGTGTTGCACTGTCCGTACAGTTACCGGGCGTCGTAATAAGTTGATAGCCATCACGGCAGCTAACAAGCACGCCGCCGCCCGTAAATGATCCTATAGTACCGCAAACATTTGTCGCAGTGCCTTTAAGGCCTAAAATGGGCCTGTTATTTTGATTAACTTGAACCGCGCCGTAAAGTGTACCATCTTTTGATGATTTTGCCCTTACTTGAACTGTACAGCTGGCCGCGGCGGCTAAGCTATTGCCAGAACAATTATCTTGCCCCGACACAAGTTCAAAATAATCTGAATTTCCAACGGTCAGTGAAATAGAAGAAGAGGTGGCCGTACCATTATTTGTTAATGTAAAGGTTTGAGGAGAACTATAAGCTGGGCTTCCGGCTGAGTTAATGTCTAAGCTCTCTGTTCCACCAGGCGACCATACTAAATTCGCACCACTATATGTTTCTTCTCTTCTAACACATCTAATATATTCAAGGTATGTTTTGCCAGCATCTGAGTTTGTTCCATCGCTAAACATAACCCCCTTGATGGCATTTGAGTCTCTTTCCGTAGAACTCAAATATCTTTCTGATTGAAATTTACCAAGTGTATTTCGAACATTCGCGACTAAATTGAGTTCATTACGTGCAGGCAGGTACCAATCACTATAGCCATTATGCGTTAAGCTTGCACAGTAATGTATAGCCTGGTGCGGAATGTGAGGTGAATACATAATAGCGATTTCGGCATTGCTTCGGCCATCACTGTAAGAACTAGCATTAATATCTGTTCCTGAGGAACCAGCCCAGCGATGCTCAAGCGTATCTAATGATCCGACACATGTGGGTTCATTGACTGTTCCGTCGCAGCCGCCTTCCATTGCAATTAATTTATGATCTGATTCACATGATACCAAAAGACCACCATTCATAGCGGCACCGATAGTACCGCAAGAACCGGATGCTGTACCGCTTAACTCTGAAGACGGATTGTTATTAGCATTAATGGTCAAGAGGCCAGAATAACTACCATCACCAAAAGCTTTTGGCCTTACCTGAATTGTACAGGTTGCATTTTGCCCCAGAGTATTGCCTGAACAATTATCAGTACCCAATTCAAAATTTGTTTGATTGGATAGAACCACTGATAGAGATTGTGAGGTGACATTACCGATATTTTCGACTGTAAACGTTACGTAAGATCCATATGCTGGAGAGCCAGAACTTGAAATATCCATGGTATTGCTAGTTGCGGGTGTAAGAACCAAATTAACGGCATTGCCGGAAGAGGTGACAGTTTGCCAATTTGTACCGTCACAAAATTCAATATTTTGATTAGTTGTACTGTAACGAATGCCGCCCTCTGTTGAGCTGTCGCAAGCAGATGTAGATGGCCCTATCACTATCGCGCCGCCATTACTATAATCAGCACTCACTTGCGCGTGAACGTTAGAACTCGCGACGACAAAAGCTAAAAGCATGCAGAAAAATAGAGCCAGTTTTGGCTTTAACTTAAAAACACTTTTCATTTGAATGATTACAGTGCGAGCTGAGTATTTGTATATCATCTATCAACGTCCCCAAATTAGGCAAAGCCTTTTACTCTATTGTTCCTTCAGAATACATTATTCATGTTAATCCATTATTAAATACAAAGAAATAAAGATTATTTCATATGAGGATTTATGATTATCTCATTGAGAATACTTATAAAAAAAGAGCCGCTAACTGCGGCTCTTTAAATCTATAAAATGCTTTTAAAAAAGCCTTATTCACCAGGACCTTTAATTGTAATCACTGAGTTAGCTGATGTTGCTACTGAGTTTACGTCTTTAATATGGCTTACACCTAAGCTGTTAGTTGCTGTATTGTTTACACCATGTGCGCCTTGGTTTACTTGAACTTTCTGAGCACCTGTGATTGATGTGCTCGCACCAATTGAAGTTGCATTCACTTCTGAATTATCCAGAACAGGTGTTTCAATTTGGTTCAGTGCTGTACCACTTGTGTGAATGATCTGGTTGTTCACTTGAACTTGCTGAGCACCTTCAACAGTTACGCCATTCGTTAGTGCTTGCGCATTGAAATCTGTGTCTTTAATGCCATTTGCGTTGATTTGGTTTTCACCTCTTGCGTTTGCACCATATACACCTGTATTCACTTTAACTTTATTCGCACCTTCAATAGAAATTGTCTGGTTGATACCAACGGCCTCAAAGTTAGAGTCTTTGATTTTCGTTAGTTCACCGACTTCGTTCAGCGCTTGTGAATTAACATGACCAGCATGGGCATTAACAACGACGTCATGTGATGGTGCTGAGTAATCTTCATGTGGGTTCTGCCCATGTTTCTTATCACCAGCATGTGCTTGTACTGCAAAAGTTGCTGCGATGGCAGCGGCTGCTATAGTCTTTTTCATTTTAGTTCATCCTTTTGGTTAAAATTTAAGTTCTCTGGTTACTCATTAGCCTGGCATCCCCGCTACCAGTTTTTGTTGTTCCCACGTGAAATTCTGAGAGTAATCCGTAGGTTTATTATCATTGGTGACGCCAGCATGAGCATCACTGTAATCTTTTGAAAGAGAAGAAGTTTGGTCTTGCTGCTTAGATTTTTGAAGCTCGTCCAAACGTTGATTCAGTTTTTTAGGTGTGAATTTTTCGCCATCTTTGAAGGTTGCGCATGCTTTCGCGTAATCTTCTTTGACTGTTGGTGCAATAGCATTAAAAATAGCTTTATTCACGAGCGCATTAGCAATAAACGCAAGAGCAGGTGTTTCTTTATGACCCGCATCTGCTACGAAAATTTTATCATTAGACCTTAAGCGGGTTGCGCCCAATTCAATGACATCGCCATCGAAACTTGCATGGGCTTCACCAGACCATAACAAAATAGATGTATCAACTTCAGTGTAGTTAACAACAGCGGTAATCATACCAGTTTGTTGTCTATTACCTGCCCCTACGCCATCATAACGAATTTCCCAGCCATTGGACTCAACTGAAAACTCTAGGCCAGTAATGCTGCCACTGATCATTTCTGTTGGTGAGACGATGCGTGGTTTTTTATCGCCATATCCGACGCGCAAATTATTCTCTTCAGCAATAAGCTTGTAATCATTTGAATTACGATTAACCATTGTGTAGCCAGCTTGACGTAAAGAGCGCATTGTCATGTTCTGAAAAGCCTGAGAGGTTGGTAAGAACGCCCCTGCTCCCGCTTCTGTAATCGAATATTTCCCGCTCTCTTCGCCAACATAACCAACAGTTAAAATACGCTGAGGTAGCTGCGGTTGTTGGTGAGCCGCTCTATTTTGATTTTGCACCTGAAGTGTGTGCGCCTGTACGGCTGCTAAGCATGTTAGTGACTCTTCATACGGCTTCTTTAATGTGACAGAAGCGACGCTGTCCGTCATTTGGCTGTTGACTACTAATTCTGTAGAATCTTGGTTAGGCACAGTTGAACATGCTTGTGCAAGAAGTGATACTGCACCAATTCCTAACGCATTAAATTTATTTTTCATCTCTCTATTCCTTTTGCCGTTCTTATTAGTCTAGTTGTAATGGCTGAACAGGCTGAATTACCTTTGTTTTTTCTTCTACTGGCTCAGGGAGTTTAATAACATCTAATTCATCCTTTTTTGTCACTGCAGGGTCTAAAACTGGCAAATGCAATGAGTTACCTTGACGGTTATTGATGTTCGTGGTTGATCCATCAATATTTCCATTTTCAGTCAGATTTGTTGTAGAATTAGCGTTACTGTCCGTTACTGTAGACTGACTTTGACAATTCGCTCCATTGTCACAATCAATAGCTGTGTAACTGTTCACTGAACCAAAACGTGTTCCGACATGCTCTACATCACCGTTGAAATTGGTTTGATTAATATAATCACCATCAACTTGAATTACAGGTGCTTTATAGAAGCCTTCTTTGATCTTTTTTTGCTCAATTTGCTCAACTAAACGCTGATTTTGTAAGGCTGTGCTAGGCTTCCAGCCATTATGAATTTGCTCATTCGGTGTTACGCCTTTATCATCGTGAGCGAAGGCATTCGCTGCTGCTGATAATGAAATAGCTACAGCAAGAGATTTCGCTGCGAAGCCATGTTTTAATGTGTTTGCCATTTTTCGATCCTTTTAAAATCTTTTTTGTTAAAAACCAGGCTGCGTTTTTTGGAATTCTCTTAATGATTCCGCAGCATCTTTCACACAATATTTTTCTTGGGCATTACTTGGTGTTTCATAACTGTCCCAAATCTTGTTCCAAACCGCACTAAAGTCAGGACATAAACTTTCCGGGATTTTTGAGACCGCGGGCTTTTCTATTACAAGCGGTCTGGTAAAGTCGGTCACAGGTTTTTGGTGCAATGGAGGCTCATTATTATCAATCTCTGGTTCAGAAATTGCTGGCTTACTATCGCAAGCATTTGAAGAGCTGTATTTTTCTTCCTCTGTTATTTCCCAGCGATCAAAAGATTGCTCTTTATTATGACTTAACTCTGTTTGCATAGTGTTCAGAGCCACTTCTGCATTTTGTTCGACGCCTGCAAGGCCATAATGCTGTATATAGGATAAATCACTGATGGCTTGCTCATTGCCCATGGAAGCAGCAAGTTCATAGACTTTCAGAGCCATTTGCTGGTTTTGTGTAAAGCAATCAAAACCATTAAATAACCTAAATGCATTATCTTTAATGTCCTGCGCTGTTCCATTCTCAATGCTATCAATCAGTTTTTGCGCGTCTTGTTCTGGTAAAGCACCATTTTCGAGCTGATTAGAGATGTGCTCAATTAATGCCGTTTTGAGTGACGCAATATTGACTTCTTCTGGTTCATCCGGGCCTACGTTATCTTCGTCGAGCTGTTCTGTAATAGGCTCGTTGACTATCGGGCTTTCAACACCTACAGGAAGCACAGAAACCGGCTCTTCTAATGTCGCTGCGTGCGCTTGGCCGAATAACGAGAAACCAGATAAAGTCTCTTTAATTGAACTCCAGAGCTTTTCAACTGCTCCTTCAGGAATGATAGCGCCTGCTAATTCCAAAGCTTCTGAAAAACCAGCTGCTATTGCGGCCGAAGAACCTGCTCTTGTACCGGCCGTCTTCAAAAATTCTTTAGACCAGATTTTTTGCTCTTTGTTTTTATGAAAGTCCCAAGCCGTCATCAGCGTGCTCGTTCCTGCCGCGCCTACGGCAGCGATCGTTGTTGTACCTGTAAGACTGGTACCAGCGGAAAGTCCATATTTAAGAACCTGCCCTAATGCGGCAGCGGATGCGATATGTTTTGCTGTTTTGATAACGCGCGATGAAGTTATCTTTTCTAAATTATCGCTATTTAAAAAACGATCCAATGATTTAGGCTTTATACGCGATAGGAAACGGCTAACTCCGTTTGTACGGTTAGTTAGTCCCGCATCATCAATCTCAACTGATGAAACAAGTGTAGACATAAGCAGACCCATCTATATTATATTTATTATGTCGAATGGATTTAAAGTGACTTCCTGAATATGTCAAGGTTTATTGTTGTGAAAACTGCTCCAAACTCTTTTCTGACTTGACCTAAAACGCTTTTTTATAAAAAAACTACGTTTGATTTGAATAGATTATATTGAATAGTCTGCAATCGTAATTCCTGTATCTTCTTCGTTAAATGACTCATCAATATTATTTAGTCTTTTTTTATTTGACGCCCGCTTTTTAGTTATGTAAAAAGTAATTCCTTTTATAAATAGTATTTGTGTAAGAGTATATATGCCTACTGATAAAAATAATAACGAAGCTCATACTGAAATGAGCCGAATGACACGTATCCGAAATGCTGCTTTTCGTCATAAGAAAAAAATAATAGGGTCTTTAGTTATCAGTGCAGGTATTGCAGTCGATAATGTGCATACAAATTATATGCAAGCGCATTATTTTCATTACGAAGCCAATAAGTCGAGTACGACCCTAGTGACAGGCCCTAAAGCACTTGAAACAAAACTGACAGTAGCGCCGAGTGGCCCCTATAATATTCGCAACGGTTATACCAGAGCGCAAGAATTCGCAGATGCTCTTACGGGCAGCGGCCAATGGCGGTTAACTGCTAGAGCTAGTCATATAGCGCCTAAAGCGTTTGGGATTGAGCTCTATCCACTTTATGAAGAAAAGCCGCAAACAGGCTTTAGTATTATTGATCCATCAAGTGATGATATTTCAATTTCGCGTTTTCCAACTCAAATTTATCAAAATGCTTCTGAAATTCCAGAAGTGGTTACAAGAAGCTTAATGCGCGTAGAAAATCGGCAATTAGGACAAGACAATCCTCAGACTAAAAACCTTGTTATTGAACCAGGTCCATTGCTCTGGAATACGACAAAGAAGATAGGTGAGAAGGCAGGGTTACCAGTTGGAAAAGTGTCTGGTGCATCCACGCTGATTACCCAAAAAACTAAAGCACGTCATACCGAAGGCGGCCGAACAGATTCTGTGCGTCAAAAGCTTATACAAATGCTTTCTGCATCAATGGAAATATATGCGGATGACTTGGATACGCGCAATAATATCCCAAGCATTGTGCAAGACTATAATAACTCTATGCCATTTGCCTCTTTTGGTCAGTTTGGCGAAGTTATTGGATTTGCGGATGCGATGGCGATTTGGTTTGGTAATGATTTTGACGATGTGACGCGCCTTTTATCTAAACCAGAAGATGAGCTAAGTGACGCAGAATTTGATCAATATGCCGAATATTACCGCGAAGCTCTTGCGCTTGTTATGGCGCTGCCGCGGCCTAATGATTATCTTGTTATTGATAGATCATCTGTCGATGAGCGTATTAATAAGTTCCTGAATTTATTTGCTGAAGAAGGCATTATTTCAGAGCGTTTAAGAGATGCAACTTTGCAGGCAACACTCCATTTCAATGATGAAGAGCTAGATACGCGTATATTACCGGAAAACCCATCATTCAAGGCAAAAACAACCTTAGAAACACAGCTTATGCGGGAACATTTCCATATGAGCAATAAATATGAATTTAGCCGTATTGATGGTGAAGCTGTGTCGACGTTAAATTCAGCTGTGACAGCGGATGTGTCAGAATACTTAAATAAGCTAAGTGATCCAGAGTTCTTAGAAGCGCAAGGCCTTACTGGTGTGCATATAAAAAGAGCTGATCCAGAATTAGCGCAGGATTATATTTATGGCTTCACACTCTATGAACGAACAGATAGCGGTAATGTTCTTCGCGTAAAAGCGGATACTTATAACGGTGAATTTGATATCAATGAACACTCACGCGTAGAGCTTGGCTCTGTTGCTAAATATAGAACGCTTATTACTTATTTGGAATTGATTGAAAGACTACATCAAACATATAACGATAAAACGGCGGCGCAGATAGATGCAGCTCGCAGTGAGCATCAAGATAACCTCACAGCTTGGATGCTTACATATCTTAGCAATCCAGAGACTGATAAAACAAAGCTGGGCACTTTAATGGCCGCTATGGAGAGAAAATATTCAGCAGATCATCGTGAAGCCTTTAGAACTGATGGCGGTTATCAACGATATGCTAATTATGAATTTACTGACTACAAAAAAGAATTTTCAGTGAGCCAGGCGCTGTACCAGTCCTCAAACTTACCATGGATCAGAATTATGCGGGATATCCGTGATCATATAACGGCTGTAGACCTTGGTATATCTGAAACGCTGTATAATGATATTAGCCACCCTGATCGGGATGGCTACCTTCAAGATTTCATAGCTTATGAAAGTCCGATCTTTCTTGGCCGATATAACAGGACATTTTTTCGCAAAGGTGCGAAAGCACCCGAAGATATTTTATCGGATGAATTAATTAGAAAAGGGAATATTGATGCTAAGAGTATAGCGGTAATTCATAGAGCATTGTACCCAGAGCGTGGCTTTGATGACTATAAAAAGCTGATTAATAAGCATAAGCAAACCTCTGAAATTGCGAATAAAACAGATGCTGAACTCAAAGAAATATATATAGAAGAGCTGGGCATCGAACGCACACCAAAGGAAAAAGGACATGCAACGGGCATTACGCCTCTTAAGATCTGGATCGCGGAACAAGCAGTTAAAAACCCGGGCACCCGACCAAAAATTATTCCAGAGAATGTATTGGCCGCTGATTATAATTGGCTGACATATTATGATGCAGACAGTGAAAAATCTGTTTCACGCGCATTAGACAGACAAAATAGACGCATTCAGCAGGTTGTTGAAATGCGCGCTTTCGAAATCATTCATAAATCATGGGAGCGTCAAGGCTTTCCGTTTAATAAAATGGTCTCATCGCTTGCGTCTGTTCTTGGTTCGTCAGCTGATAGGCCTAAAGCCACAGCAGAGCTTTTGGGTATCATGCAAAATAATGGTCAAAAACTGCAAACACGTGCTTTCAATAAAATACATTTAGCTAAAGACACGCCGTATGAACAAATTTTTGAAGCTGTTGCAAGTCAGCCTGAACAGGTTGTCTCACCTGAAATTGCACAAATTGCGTTTGAGGCCGCTCAAGGTGTGGTTGAACACGGAACCGCTATGAATGCTAAGGATTCTGTGAGTTTAAGTGATAAGCGTAAGCTGACTATTGCTGGTAAAACAGGGACGCATGACGGTGAAGCGCGCCGAAGAAATCCGGTTACAGGAAAATTAGAAACAGTCAAAGATGATAGATTTGGGGTCTTTACCTTTGCGATAGGTGATTATCATTTTGGTACAATTACGATCGCTGTCTTAGATCAAAAAGCCGAAGATCATAAATTTACGAGTTCATTTAATGTTCAACTCTTTAAAAAATTAGCTCCTATGCTAAGACCCGTCCTAGACTCTGCTTATGGTATTAGTCCAGAAGAAACAAAATGTGTGCGTGAAGCAGCAGAATACGCAATGTCGCTGGGGTTAAATTATGATCACGAATATACAATTCAGGTGGGCGATAATTTACACAGTATTGCTAGAGAGTTTAGAGAAAAAAGTGGTGATGAAACCATTACTGTTTCTAATATCCAAGAGGCTAATAACGATAATTATCCGGGCCTTAGCACCCCTACTCTGGTTGCAGAAAAAGAAATCATTATTCCAATTCAATATAGCTGTAAAATATAGGCGTAACACACGACCGTAAATTTTGTACAATTAAAAGCTAAATAATTTCCACTCAAAGTAGCTATTCACTAAGATGAATGTCTCCTTTCTTATCTTTAAAATAAGAAAGCACTCATTTTTTGTGAAAGGACAAAGAGTTATGAAACAGTTTCAAAAACTAACTTGGGTTTTAATTTTCACACTGAGTACACCATTTGCCGTACAGGCGGAAGATTTTGATTATAGTCAGGCGATCAATCTTGCTGGTAAGCAACGGATGCTCACACAAAAAATGAGTAAAGAAGCGCTACTTATCTCTTTGGGCGTTGATAAAGCAGCAAATGCGGCAAACCTAAAAACATCACATGACTTATTTGATAAAACGCTTAAAGGCTTGAAAAATGGTGATGACAGTTTAGGTCTTCAAGCGACGGATAACGCCGTCATCAAAAAATCACTTGATGAAGTATCATACCTTTGGAAAAAATTTGGTAAAGCCGCCAATGACATTGCGGCTAGTGCTTCGACTTCGGACGAACAGCTAAATGTTATCGCAACCTATAATTTAAATCTTTTGAAATTTTCAAATAAGGCTGTGAAACTTTTTGAAGCGTCTTCTGCGACCGGAGATCTTAGTCCTGAAATAGCAACAGCAGTTAATCTGGCGGGACGTCAACGGATGCTTACACAAAAAATGAGCAAAGAATTTTTGATGATTGCTAAAGATATTGATGCTGAAGATAATAGAAAAAATCTCATAGAAACTATGGAGACTTTTGATACAACATTGTCGGGTCTGATAAATGGTAGTGATGAATTAGGCCTCTCCCCTGCTCCAACGAAAGAGATAAAAACGCAGCTTGAGAAGGTGCGCTCCATGTGGATTATTTTTAAACTAAAATTACAAGCACCTCCAAACGATAGTTCAATTGCTCAGGTTTCAAAAACAAATCTTCCGCTTTTAAAAGAAATGAATGAGGCGGTTGTTATGTACACTGCACTTGGACAATAATAATTAAGCGTGGTCTTATCATCTTATTAAAATTCTATACTGGTTCTGTGCAAGTAATTTGCCAATCCAGTATAGAGCCTATTTAGTCGAGACTATGAAAAGTTTGGATTATTTATAGATATGTATTTTGAATCTCTAACAGGTTTTCATTATCGATTGGTTTAGTGAAATAACGTTTCACAAAGCCATAAATACTGGCACGTTCAATATCAATCTCTTGGTCTGAAGACGCCAACATAATGAAAACAGCCATTTTATGATCTGTTTTCTCATAATGTTCTAAAAACTCATGCCCATCCATTACTGGCATATTTATATCTAAGAGAATTACATCGGGTTTGTTTTCTATTTTATTTAAAAGATCTAACGCTTCTTGTCCGTCAGTAGCCTGAATAATCTCTATATCAGGGTTGAAATCTTCTATGAGAGTTTTTGCAAGAAATTGATCGGCTTCATTGTCGTCAATTACCATGACCCTTATAAGAGTTGTCATTTTTCACCTATTGCTGGTGGCTTGAAATATAGCCGTTAATTAGTATGTGCGCGTTTTTTCAATGTATGCAAGTCTTAACTAGGCCCCCACTATACTGTTGTATGACGTTGGTATAATAGATGACAAATATGCTCAGCAATTTTTATCTAATCGTAGCTAAGTTCCGTCGCCTTACCATGAAAGATATAATAGGACAAAGCCGTATAACCCAATAAGATAGGCAGTACGATAAGAGCGCCAAACAGCATGATAAGCAATGAATCATCGGCGGCAGCAGCCTCTATGATTGTCATTTGATCTGGAACTATATAGGGGAAGAAACTATAAGCCAGCCCCACAAAGCTCAAAATATAGACCAACACAGTCATCACTAAGGGAAGCCAGCAATATTGATCCTTAGGAAATGGCATATGCCGCAATAAGACATAGAGTGCAATGATCAAAATACCTGTGGTAAGTGGAATGGGCAATAGTGCCAAAATAGCTGGAAAACTAAACCATTTTTCAAAAATGCGTTCACTCATTAAGGGTGTTGTAATGGATACGGCCGCTAGCCCTAAAATAGAAAATAGCAAAAAGAACTTCGCCCATTTAACCGCTTTTTTTTGTAAGTCTGTTTCACATTTCATAATCAGCCAACATGCACCGATGAGGCAATATGCCGCCGCGACGCAGACTGCAATAAGGCATGAGAAGAAAAAAGCGCTCCATCCATCCTGAAACCCAAGGATATACGCACCGAGCATGTAACCTTGTGCTAGCGCCGTTAACAAAGAGCCTAAGAAAAATTTATGATTCCAGCGAGATTTTTTCTCTTTCGGTACTTTTGCGCGAAAATCAAAGGCCACCCCTCTAAAAATCAACCCAAACAGCATTACAGCTACGGGTAAATAGAGATGTGTTAGAATAACGCCATGTGCCATTGGAAAAGCAACCAATAATAGGCCAACCCCCAATATAAGCCATGTTTCATTCGCGTCCCAAAACGGCCCTATCGATGCTATCATTCGGTCTTTTTCTTCGTCCTCGGCATCAATAATCAATATTCCGACACCCAGATCATAGCCATCTAAAATAGAATAGATAAGCATCGATAGCCCCATAAGAAATGCAAATGTATATGGAAGCCAGTAACCTTCTGCAAAGATTTGTTCGATCATTTTATATGCCTTCCTTTAATCTGCTTTGATCATGTTTGCATGGCGCTCTGCACCTTCAATAACCTGTTTTTCTGGGTCTCTTCCACTTCCGTCACCTGCTTTTTTAGCAAGATAAAAAAGTGTCGTGACGTAGCTAATTGTTAAAAATGCATAGACACTTAAATACATCATAAGTGTTGAAAACACCATTCCACCTGTAACGGGACCAAGTGCGTCTTTGGTCAAAAGCACGTCTTGTACTAACCATGGCTGACGGCCAATTTCTGTCACATACCAGCCAGCAATTGTCGCAAAGCAGCCAGAGAATGTCATAGCGATTAGAGCGTATAGATAAAGCTTAGGGAATTCTTTTTTCCTTAAAATGAAATAGCTACCAAGCCAGGAAACAGCAAGCATTAGCATTCCAATTCCAACCATTATTCTAAAAGAGAAGAAAATGGGTGTAACAGGCGGAATATGTTCAAATTCATTAAGGCCTTTAATCTCGCCATCGACTTTATGTGTCACAATAAGGCTCGCAAGATATGGAATTTCTATGGCGTAGTCATTACTACGCGTTTCCTTATTTGGTAATCCAAAGAGAACGAGGGGTGCACCTTTTGTTGTTTCCCATGCTGCTTCCATAGCCGCGATTTTTGCAGGCTGATGATGCTTCGTGTTTATGCCATGTTCATGACCAGCTAAAATTTGAAGAGGTATAAGAAATGCCGCTATCATGATCGCCGTGCAGAGTGCCTTACGAACGGCAAATGACTGATCCCCGCGAAGATATCTAAAGGCAGAAAGGCCAGCAATTAAGAAAGAGGCCGTTAAGCCTGATGCTAAAAGCATATGTACTAAACGATATGGCATCGAAGGATTAAAAACGACCTCCCACCAGCTTGTCACATGTGCTTGCAATAGACCATTTTCGTTTGCAATCATTTCAAATCCATCTGGGGTGTGCATCCAGCTATTTAAAACTAAAATCCAAAATGCTGAGAGCGTCGTACCGACAGCCACAAGCACAGTTGCTAAAGTATGCAACCAGCTAGGAACGCGCCGATAACCAAAGAGCATAATTCCCAAAAATGTGGCTTCTAGGAAAAAGGCTGTTAAAACCTCATAAGCCAGTAATGGCCCTGCAATATTTCCAACAGCTTCCATGAAGCCTGGCCAGTTTGTCCCAAACTGGAAAGACATTGTAACCCCGCTTACAACACCAATGGCAAAGCTGAGTGCAAAGACTTTCGTAAAAAAGAAGTAAGCCTGCATCCAAGCTTCATCTTTCGTCATGTTATGACAGATTTTGAAAAACAATAAAATCCATCCAAGAGCAATTGTGATGGATGGGAACATTATATGAAATGTGATATTGGCCGCAAACTGAATGCGCGATAATACAAACGGGTCAAGATCCAAGGTCAAATCTCCTCTTTATTTTTTCCGCCACTAATAACAGTGAGCTTGTCTTTAAATTGGTATAGGCCATAAATCTTTGTGCCCATTTTTAATAGGTTAACTAATCTTTGCGTTTCCATTTCCTGCATCTCTTGATACCAATTTGTGAGCATTTCGATGAGGTCATGCATTTCTTCCATTTTGCCTTGAGCAAAAGTCTCTTCTGGTGTTGTGGCTTGCTCCATGATGATTGAGCGCAGCATAGTCAAAGTCGGCTCCACTTCACGTTTGCGTCTTTCCTCAATCAGAGTACGAACAATGTCCCAAATTTCTTCATGCGTACCGTAGTAATCTTTTCGATCATTAGGGATATGTTTAAGCTTAACAAGCTTCATTGCAGTTAGTTCTTTAATGCCCATAGCTACGTTGGAACGTGAAAAGCCCAGTGCCTCGACAATTTGGTCTGCATTTAATGGCTGCTCTGATAGATACAATAGAGCATAAATTTGCCCCACTGTTCGGTTTATACCCCAGCGGGAGCCCATCTCTCCAAAATGTAATACAAATGTTTGTATCAGTGGTGGTAAATTCATTTCCATTATCTCTAGTTTAATTTCTGAATTTTCAGTATTTTCTGAAAATATAGGTCAAAAGTGAGCGAAATCAATATAATTATGATAATTTTTTTATTTGAGTTTTTACTTTACCCCAACGCACAAGCCGCAAAGTAGTCATTTAAAATGATTATATAAAGCAGATTAACAACTCTTAGTTACAATCGTGTTTGCTTAAACAAAAATGTCCCATGTAAACACAGGATGTTATAGTATTGATATCCTTGATATTAGAGAGTTAATTTTTTTAGAAAAAACAGGAATTCAATAATGAAATATATTTGTTTTATTTGTTTGTGCATCATGGCTTTTCCTGTGATGGCAAATGATAAAATCATTCGTATATATCAAGATGCAGATCTATCGAACCATAGAAAATCATCAGAATCTATTCAAAAGGGAATTGAATTAGCTTTCTCTGAAATCGGCAATTCTATTTCGGGTTACACTGTAGAATTCAAGTATCTAAATCATCGCGGCAATGTCGTTCGCAGTAAGATGAACTATGAAAAATTTATCAATGATCCTAAAGCGCTCGCCATTTTCTCTGGAATACATTCTCCTCCGCTGATTAAGAACAGAGATTTTATAAATAAAAGCAAAGCTCTAACACTTGTTCCTTGGGCGGCAGGTGCCCCGATCTCACGTTATCCATCTTCTGAAAACTGGATTTTTCGTTTGTCTTTAGACGATGCTAGGGCTGCGCCTGTCATTGTTGACTTTGCAATGAAGAATAAAAAATGTAAGTCACCGCATTTGCTTTTAGAAAACACTCCGTGGGGTGATTCAAATCTTACAGGGATTTCTAAGTCATTAATTAACTATGGCATTGTAAATGCGACCGCTACTAGATTTGGATGGAATATGGGAGAGCAGAGCTCTCGTATGATCCTTAGGGAAATCTTAGAAAATGGGCATGATTGTATATTGCTCGTCGCGAACTCAATAGAAGGCGCAATTATTATACAATCTCTTTTAGATATTGATGCTGAAGATAAAATCAAAATTATTAGCCACTGGGGCATAACGGGCGGCAATTTCCATGAGATGATCAATGCTACGAAACGTACCAATATAGATCTCTCTTTTATACAGTCGTGTTTTGCTTTTACCAATTCGGTACAGAGTGATTTTGCTAAAGACGTATTTTCCAGACTAAAAAAGAAGTATAGAAACGAAATCAATAACCCAGAAGACTTGCATTCTGCGGTTGGTTTTATTCATGCGTATGATTTAACGCGTGTTTTAATTGCTGCAATTAAACAAGCAGGCTTAACCGGTGATATCAAAATAGATCGGAATGCAATTCGTTTAGCATTAGAGAATTTACAGTCTGAGGTTCAAGGACTTGTTAAAACTTACAAAAAACCTTTTACCCAATTTGACGCTAAGAATAACGTAAATGCCCATGAAGCACTAAATAGCAATGATTTCTGCATGGCACGTTTTGGTTATGCTGATGAAATATTAATTTTAGGGGATGAATAAATTGTCGATTAAAAAGAGTTTTTTAAAATCCCTAACGATCATGATGGTCTTTTTCTTTATGCTTATGAGCATATTGACCTCATTGGTTATCATGCCACAGCTGAGCCATATCTTTGATAGGCAACATATTAGAGATTCTATTGGCACGCTCCAACTAGAAGCAGAATTGTTAAGACGTTTTGTTAAAGATAAACAGCAACATCTCGAAAGTCTTGCGGCTTCGCCAATAGTTATAAACTCAGCGTTACTCGCGAGTGCTGATGATCCTGATTTGCTAGATCTGCTTAATAACTACATTATAAATACCGAAAAAGCTCACCTCCTGCTGCAGGATATTGCTGGAGGGGTTATATATAAGACAGATGACAAAATTAAGGGCGACTTTTCAGCAGATTCCAATTGGTTTGAAGCGCTGATAACTCAAAAAACATCTTATAATTTTAAATTGCTCCCCCAAGAAGGCGACGAACTACGGTTTATTCTCTCAGTACCGGTACTTTATCAAGGTAGCACTGAAGGGATATTAAGCGCGTATATATCCACGCCTATTGATAATGTTTTTAGCCCGCAGCTTATAACGAATGATAGTGCTTTTAAGTTAAAGCAAAATAACATAATAGCAAAAACGAGAAGCGACCATATTCAAATGCCTAAAGAGGTTTCAACGATTATGGTCGAAAAAAATCTCGAGCTTATATATGTCAGCGATGCAACTTATATTGAAAAAGAAAGAGACCGTATTAATGGCGTTATCCTGAGCGTTATATTTATGGGTTTTTTAGTGTCTTTCTTTATTTTCCTGCTCTTCAATATTTATTCATTTAAGAACGAAGAAGCCACAACGCATAAAACCAATCTTTTGAATTACATGGTTCCTATTTGTGTTTGTTTATTTGGTGTGACAGCCAGTATTTCTGCATCCAGCTTACTGAACAGTATATTAAATAATCAAAAATATCAGGATGTGTTAGCGGAAAATAATGTTCAGATTTTAAGTGTTGTACGTTCCATAGAACAGCATATTGAGGTTTTAAATAGCCTCAGATCTTTTTGGGATGCTTCGGATTTTGTATCCAGGAATGATTTTCAAAATTTTATTGCTCCTATGTTGATAAAACATGAAAACATAGAAGCTGCTATATGGGTTCCGCATACTACTCGCAACGAGCGCCCAGAGTTGGAAGAAAAAGCGCGAAGAGATGGTATAACAAATTATCAGATTCTGGAGCGCAATCAGGATGGATTAGAGGTCACAGCGAAAGATCGTGATCGCTATGCGCCTGTTTTCTTCGCAGCACCGAAAAGCTTAAGTGAGAAATTACTCGGGTTTGATCTATTGATGAGCCCGCAGAGTAAAGAAGCAATGATACAAGCTGAGAAACTTGGTACATCTATTGCCTCCGCACCGATAGAATTTGGAACACCGGACGAAAAACGAGCGGCTATTGTAATATTTAATCCCGTTTTCAAGACCACAGATGAGGGAGAAAGCGTCCTAGAGGGACATGTCGGTGTTATTCTTCTAATTGATCAGATCGTTGATACAGTTAAAAGAACCTATTTCCACTCAACAAGTATTTTCATTCTGGATATCACACAAGAAAATGATCCTATTACAATTTATGGCGGGATGAATCTTAAAAATATGCGTCAGGATTTAGCATTAGTTGAGACGGTGAATATCGCGGGAAGACAGTGGGAATTCATCGCTTATCCAAATTCAGATTTCCATACCAACATCAATAATTCCTTACCATGGATTATCTTGTTTTTGGGGTGCTTATTTTCCGCGGCCATTACCTTTACCCTTGTTCAGCTTATTCGTCGAAACCAAGCCAATGAACAGCTGAAGGAAATAATAACCCTTAAGCTCTCCGATAGTGAAAATAAGATGCAGGCTATTGTAGATAGTACAGTTGACGGCATTATCACTATTAATAAAAACGGTATTGTTGAGAGTTACAATGCTGCTTGCTCAAAGATATTTGGTTATAATTATGACGAAGTTGTTGGACGAAACATCATTATGTTGATGCCGGAGCCTTATAAGTCCGAGCATGATAAATATCTCAAAAATTACCAAAGAACCGGAACCAAGAAAATTATAGGTACTGGACGCGAAGTTGAAGGCAGGAGAAAAGATGGCTCTACCTTCCCTCTTGAATTGGCTGTAGCTGAAGTGAAAATTCATGGCCGCATATTATATGCAGGTGTTTTAAGAGATATTTCTGAACGAAAAGAAGCGGAAGCAAGAATTTTAGAGGCCAATGAACAGCTCAAACTCCTACAAGAATCCGTAGAGAATATTGATAGTATGATTGCTATTGCGGAGGCTGGTGATATCGATGACGACATGAAGATTATTTATGCTAGTGGCGGCATTGAAAAAATGTCAGGCTACGCTCCCCATGAACTACTAGGGAAATCACCGTTTATTTTGCAATGTGAAGAAACGGATAAAAAAATTATTAGCAAAATAAGAAATTGCTTAATCCAAGAGGTCGAGTTTAAAGGAGAGCTTTTAAACCAACATAAAGATGGCAGTACATTTTGGGCACATATGAGCATATACCCAATTAAAGATGCACAAGGAAAAGTGAAATATTTCACTTTTGTACAGCGCGATATCACTGAATCACGCGCTGTTATACAGGAGATTATTCGTTCTAATGTTGAGCTTGAGCGCTTTGCATATTTAGCATCACACGATCTTCAAGAACCCCTTAGGATGGTTACAAATTTCACATCTTTGTTATCAAAAAAATATGAAGATCAGCTTGATGAAACAGCTCAAGAATATATCAAGTTTGCCTATGACGGCGCCAAAAGAATGCAAGAACTTGTAAATGATTTGCTAGAATATGCACGTGTTGGCCCTGATGCAGAGTCATATGAAGAAGTAGAGTTCTTGCAGCTTTTAAAACTAACCGAAGATAACCTGCAAGAAGCAATCAATGAAAGCGGTGCAAAAATAATTTATAAGCCCGAAGATTGTCCTGTAGTTTTAACAAATCCTGTAAGGCTCATACGTGTACTCCAAAACCTCATAGGTAATGCCATTAAATACCGTAAAGAAGGCGCAGCACCTGAGATCAATATACGTATCGAAGATCAGCAAGATTTTTGGGAATTTACTTTCCAAGATAATGGCATAGGCATGAAACAAAAATACGAAAACAAAATATTCGAGCCTTTTAAAAGGCTTCATAAAAATAACGCATACAGTGGTACAGGTATGGGTCTTGCCATTTGCCGTAAAATTATAGAAGGTTTCGGAGGGCGAATGTGGATGAAGTCAGAACTAGATAAAGGCTCTACTTTCTTTTTCACAATTCCAAAACAGGGTTCTAAAAAAGGATAAATATTATGAAACAATCCGCTATGTCACGACCAATAGAAATCCTGCTTGTTGAAGATAATGTTGGTGATGTGGTATTAACCCGAGAAGCATTTAAAGAGTCCAAACTACACAATAAGCTTAATGTTGTTCAGGATGGTGAAGAAGCTCTAGATTATTTATATAAGCGCAGCGGATTTGAAAATGTGAACACACCAGATATTATTCTTCTCGATTTAAATATCCCTAAAATGGATGGCACAGAAGTTTTAGCAAAAATTAAAGAAGATGAAGATTTAAAGCGTATTCCTACGGCAATTTTAACCAGTTCTAAAGCCGAACAGGATATTGTTAAATCTTATGACTTGCATGCTAATAGCTATGTTCTAAAGCCCGTAGATATGGCTACGTTTAAAGAAGTTGCAAAGGCGATTGAGAACTTCTGGTTTGCAGTCGTTTTATTACCCCCACATGAGTAAAATATGAGTGCATCATCCAAAGAGCTTGAAAAGATATTATATACTATATCGCATGATTTGAGCGCACCACTAAGGCATATAAAATTTTTTGGTGAAATGCTGTTCCAAAAATTAGATGATAAGGTTGATGAAGAAGATCGCGAGTATCTTGAATATATGCAAGAGAGCGTTGTTAAGCTTGAAAAAATGATATCAGCATTAATGGATTATTCTCATCTTAGTGAAGGCGAAGAATTTCATGATGATTTTCAGTGCTTAGAAACAATCCACTCCGCCGCAGAAATTTTTGAGGAAGAGCTCAATAAGATCGGGGCTGAGATTGGCTATGAGAATATCCCCAATACAATCAAGGGGCATAAGGGCCAATTTTATCAGCTATTTTCTTACCTCATTCATAATTCTATTTTGCACTACCGCGGCAATAATCCACTCAAAATACATATCTCTGCTGAAGAGTGTTCAGGTCAATGGCACTTTAAAGTTCAAGATAACGGCGAAGGTATACCAGAAAACCAGTATGAAAATGTATTTTCATTTTTCAAACGGCTTGATCCTCAAGATGGGCATACGGGTATGGGGATTGGCTTAACTCTTGCAAAAAAGATTATTGAAAACCACGGCGGTGCTATTTGGATCGAAACAAACAACCAAAATTTCTCAATCATCTTCACAATAAGCCCCTCTTAAAAATTATTTTTTTCGCGTAGCGGAACTGATTTTATTGCTATCAATATTTATATACTGTTTTACACTGTATATCGACAAAAACTAAGCTCAATAAAGATTATTGGCCAGTTCAATTCGTTTCGTATTTATAGTAAAAGTAGTGAGATATTTTTAAATTTACATCAGCATATAGTTTATATGAGGGCCGGTTTATAGTGATGGATATAACGCAATTTATGTCCAATATCCTATCGAAAACTATAATTCATATTTATTTACAATGACTTAAGAGGTTAAATTACAGCAAATCCTGATAAAATTAACACTAGGTATGTCCGCAGCCATATGGAACATGTTATTAAAATATTCGGCTAATAGATTGATATAATTTAATTATTCGAAGAAAAAACAGGCAGGCTTAGTGTGAAACACACACCTTTACCAGATGCAGGGCGATTATATTCGATATGCCCTCCTAATATATCTGCGCTTTTTTTAACCATATATAATCCAAGCCCAGAACCAAAAGACGCAGCCTTATGAAAACGTTGAAACATTTCAAAAAGCTGTGCTTCATCCTGCGGCTCAATCCCTAACCCATTATCCTCGACAGATAAATAAAAACTATTATTCTTTTGAGAGCTAGAAACTTTGATATATGGCTCAGCTTCAGCAGGATCGTAATATTTAACAGCATTTGAAATTAAGTTATCAATGATGAGCTGCATACGTATTTTGTGAGATTTAACTTGCCGGCACCCCATATCCGTTACAACTTTAATATTCTTCTCAACATGTATATGTCCTAATTTTTCAAAGCTTTGATCAATTAGGGATTGTAGATCCAGATTTTGTGGCGCTTCCTTAATCTTACTAACAAATGTGAGTGATAGAATATCAGCAATCAGCGCATCCATTTGTGAGAGTGATTTTTTCACGTTGCTATATGTATTTTGTGCCCCTGCAACATCTTCTGCTTTAAGCTGCGTTTGCATGTTCTCTAGATTTTGGATGGCCGATAATATAGGCGCCTTTAAATCATGCGCTGTTTGGTACGCAAATTGCTCCAACTCTGCATTCACCCCCCTTAGATCGTCAATTAAATGCTCCCTCTCATTCTTGGTTATATTGCGGTAAATTTCATGACCAAGATATTGAGAGATTAAGTTTATGAAAGCCTTTTCACGTTCAGAAAATGGTTGAACTCGCGCATCTTTTGAAGAAAAATTTACCGTACCATATGGCCGATTATTAACAAAAATTTTCGTTCCTATGTAAGCATTTAAGCCAAAATGCTCATAACATGGATGAGTTTTAATTTCACTCATCCCTGCATTATGCCATGCCTGTGGGGTATCAGACTTAAAGGTAAAAGAACAGTAAGTATTCCCGAGTGAAAAGAGCTGATCTTGTTTTATATGTGTGTAATCAGACGCAAATTTCACATGATAATCATCAAAATTAATCTCACTTATAATGCCGAGCTCTAGACCAAAATATTGTGTTCCAAGTTTAAGAATATCTTTCATACGCTTTTCGAACGGTCTATGTGCGTCAGATACAATAAGATGAATTTGATTCAGAACCTCTTCCTCTTGAAACTTTTCAATATGAATCTTTTTCAGAGCTTTTTCTTTTTCAATCAGCAATTTATTTAATTTTTGATATTGAACAGCTCTCGAAACTACGCTTTTTGCATTTTCAGGAGATAACTGGGATTTAACCATATAATTATCCGCCCCATTCTTAATGGAGCTGACGGCAATTTCCTCGCTCCCTTGACCTGTCATGATAATGACCGGAAGAAACGGGTTATGTTGCTTTATGGTTTGAAGAACCGTAATACCATCTGCACCCGGTAATGAATAATCTAATAGAATGCAATGAAACTCATGCTCCTTAATAGTCTCTACAACATGTTGACTAGAGGATAATTCAACGAAATCATATTCAGTGTCTTTATTCTTACGCAAGGCGCGCATGCAGACCTCACGGTCATCTTCATTATCATCAATGACCAGCACTAATAGACGTTCATTTTCAAACTGCTCCGCGGCCATATGTTCATGAGTACGTACCGCTTTTTCAATCGTATATTTCAGTATTTCGGGTGTAGCTGTATTCGTTTCTACAAAATCACTCACACCATTTTTGAATTGATAGATAGCCATATCGGTATTGTCATGGTCACAAAGGATAATGACGGGCAAATCAGGCCTTAGATGAAATAGTTTTTTGAAAAAATCATGATCGCTTTGCTGCTGCGTAGAATATGAGACAAGGATACAGTCATATGAACCTTGCTCAATATCTGTGAAAAAATCATTCTGGCTATCCTGAAAAATCAGAAAATACTCATGTGTAGATGAAGACTTTAGATAGCTTTGACACAAACGTACATCATCAATATTGTCGCTATAAACTAAAATTTTATAATCAGTTTTCATCATTTATGAATCATTTTTTAGGAAGAATAGCCACACCAAACCAATAATCTTTTATAGTTTTAACCGCCTCTGTTAAGCTTTCAAAGTTTACTGGTTTTTGAATATAGGTGCTTGCACCCAGTCTATAACACATTTCAATATCAATCGGATCCCCGGATGTTGTCAGGATAATGACTGGAATTTTTTTAGTTTTATCATTGTCTTTAATACGCTGTAACACTTGCCGGCCATCAATACCTGGCATATTTAAATCCAATAAAACTAAATCAGGCATCTGCTTGTTATTGTTTTCAAATAGATAGTCTAAAGCCTCTTGACCTGACTGGCACCAATGAACCGGATTTATAAAGTGATTTTTTTCTAAACTTCTCTGAGTCGCTTCAAAATCATCTTCGTTATCCTCAACTAATAAAATCATGGGGGGGGTCTTAGACATTTTGCTGATCCATATTCAATGTAAAATAAAAAGTTGTATATTCACCTAGATTTGAGTCTACCCATATACGTCCATTATGACGCTCTACAATCTTCTTTACAAAAGTTAACCCCACGCCAGAGCCTCTTATTTTTTCATCTTCTTCATTTAATCTCTTAAAAATGCGGAATACGCTTTCATAGAAAACAGGATCAATCCCAATGCCATTATCTTTAACGTAAAATAACAAAGTTTTATCCTCTTGAATAGAAAAGCCAATTTCAATAATTTTAGTGTCCTTATCATTATACTTAATAGCATTCGTAATTAAATTTCTATAAAGCTCAGTGATTTTCGTTTTATCGCATATAATCGTAGGTAGTTTTTGAGGGATGTGAATTTGTACATTTTCTTCCTCAATTGTATTTTCCATCAATGATATGATGTCTTTTATAACTTCATTGAGATCTGTTTCCCTTATAGCTAATTCATGACGGCCTAATCTTGAAAAATACAACAGATCATCAATCAATTTTTCCATCCGCGCACATAGATGTATCATACGATTTAAACGTTTTTGTGCCCCTTGATCCAGCTGCTCTCCATAATCTTCTTGTAAAAAAGACGCATTATTTGCCAGTCCGCGAAGTGGTTCCTTTAAATCATGTGATGCAATATAGGCAAAATCATCAAGTTCTTGATTGCTTATCTTTAGCTTAAAGTTTTTGTCTTCTATTTCCTTCATAGATTTAGCAATTAAGTATGTCATAGGCTCAAAAATAAATGTGATTTCAAGCGTTAATATGACTAAACCAATAATGAATAATATAACGTGCAAATCCTTACTTTGCTGGACTCGTCCCAATGCCTCTTTTTCATATTGAGTAACCACCTGATCTAATTGAAACAATACTTTATCAAGCGCCAGTGCGACTAGTTGATCAACCTCTTTTGATCCTTTAGAAACATCTACTCCTGAGATTTTAAAGGTTTCCTTTATTTGCAAGGCAAGGTTAAAAAATTTATCCAGATTTTCATTTAAGCCTTCTGGTGCAAATATAAGCCGTTTTGTTTCTTCGCTAATTTGAATATTAAAACCATTCAAAGTCTCTTCACCGCTTAAATATTTATGGTTTTGTTTAAGAGTCTCTAAAGCACTAGAGAGCTTAGAAATATAATCTTGCCTCGCTTCATCTGTGATATTGTGATAGGCAATCATATGTGAAAGTAAGGCTATACGCTGCGAGAGCATACGCTGCTTACCACTCATATTAATGACTTTTGAGTCATCTGCGCCGCGCGCAACATGCTGATTAAAAACAAAGAAGCTAGCTATTAAAACAAAAGCAATCAATCCAACGGCTAAAACATAACGCCGTTCTAATGATTGACTAATGTTTAGATTATGAAACATCTTTTCTAATATGTTCTTCTTTTAAAAAAGTTTGGGATTCTATGTCGTTTGCTGCTTTTAATCCAACAACATCATCCCACTGCGATGCAGGAATGCCATTACATGGTTTACGAATCTCTAAGTTTTCCTCACTAAAGGTTTCGCCCGCCTTTATATCTTTTTTCACATAGATAGACTGGAAGAATAGCTTTCTAAAATCAACAAATTCTTTAGCTTTTTCATCCTTATCAAGCGGGTTGGCACGCATCTCTTCAGCAAAACGCACCCCCTCGACCATACGTTTTAAATCCTCTGGATCAAGGGAAGCCGGCATATCAGGGCCCGGCATTTGGTAGCTCATACATATATGAACCTCTATCACAGAGGCCCCTTCCCATGCCGCAGCGATTGCAGGATAAATTGTTCCTGAGTGATCGGATAAACCTACATATGTACCGAAGCGCTCCTTATATTCATTCATAACATTCAGACCAACTTGCGAAGGTGGCGTTGGATACTGTGTCGTACATTGCGTAATGGCAACATCAATGTCATATGATTTTAGAATATTAACCGCATCTTCTATTTCCTTCATTGGACTCATGCCTGTAGATATAATAACGGGCAGTCCTGTTTTTCCGACTTTGTGAAGCATCGGCACATTCGAGGTCTCGCCTGAAGAGATTTTCCAAACCGGAACACCAATTTCTTCAAGCATATCTATAGCCTGCAATGAAAAGGCCGACGCCATAAAAACAAGGCCTTTTGACGCAGCATAGTCGGCTAATTCCTTCCATTGCTCTGGTTCAAAGCATGTGCGCTCCCAATATTCAGAGCGCGTTTTATAACCATCTATGGGCACACGAAATTTTTCGTCTGGTGTACTTTCATACTTGGGAAGATGAATTTGAAACTTCACCGCGTCACAACCCGCATCAGCAGCAACATTGATATGCGATTTTGCCAGCATAAAACTCGCATCATGAGCCTGCGCGACTTCCGCGATTATAAAGCATTTTTCATCAAACATAGTATTCCCTATTTATTATTTTTGGCCATGCGGGCGTTTGGAAAAGCCAAATGTGATTTATTAAAGAGAGCGCCTGTAAAGTCATTAGCAACTGGCGCTTGAACCGCGCGTTCCTCGCGGCCCCATAAAGGCATCATTTTTGAAAAGGCACTATAGAAATGTAGATGTAATAAAAGTCTTGGTTTTTGAGCTGTTCTACTTCCGTAATGATAACAACGGCATGTATCAATAAACGCAACTGTTCCTGGCTTACCAACCACCTGCTTTGCTTGATCCTCTTGAGCATATTGATAAACAATATCATCTTCAAGTTTTGTGTTTCTGCGCTGAATTTCATTTTTCTGATGAAGTGTATTATATACGTTATCACTCACATCAGCTGGTAAGATTGTTAAAGGTCCTGTCTCACTCGTTATTTCATCGACAGGGAGGAAACATTTTATCTGCTTAATATCCTCTCCATCCAAGTGATAAAGCTGACTTCCTTTTGCACGTGCATCTTTGTTAGGTGAATACCAAAGAGCAGCAGAACTTAATATTGGGAAGGACCCTAAATAATCTGAAATTGGCCTTAAAATTTCCGGGCTTAATACCAGCTTTAAGATTGCTTCATTTTCAGGAGATGTGAGATCCAGTTTATGATTCAGAAGAAAAGCTTTCTTCGAAGTTTTTTCTTTTTCTTCCCAATCAATTTGATTGGCCTGCTGCTTGGCGTTTGCAATCGCATTCATAACCAATTCATTTTTGCTCATATCTGCTATGAGATAGCCAAGCTGATCTTCAATTTCGTATTCAGGTGTTGTTTTTGGAATTTTATTTAATAGGTCTTTTCTATGTTTATATTCACCTTGATTGAGTTTAGATGAAACTTTTTCATAGAAATGAAGCCAAGGTAAAGTGTCAGGAATAACAAGGCCCGGATAATTTGGGTAATGTTTAATCTGACTAAGAGTTGCACGAAGTTTTTTCATAGATTCACCCCTATATAAATCAAAGCAATACACATAACTACTAGACAAGAAACTGGTTAATAACAACCTTTAATTTATCTATACTGCCTTCTACGGCCTGCATTAATTGGCCTAACTTGTCATCAGTTAACGTCTCGGCTTGTAGAGCCTGCTTGAATTCCGGAACTGAATAACTTGTAACGAGCGGGACTAAAGCACGGCTGGTCAATGGGCATAAATTTGTTTGGAGTAAATTAGGCTGGAGTCCAATAACGTGCTGGCCTGCAAATAGTCCCTCAACCATGATAGCAGAAAACATGGAAACCATCGTACCGCAACTATTGAGTGTATCTTCATCCGTAAATGGAAACCGGATAGAGCCACTCATATTATTTGGTAGTTTTTTTTGTGAAGGATGCGGCTTATAAACCAGCTCTTCTATTAAATCAGGATTTTGTTTTTGAAAGTCCTTTAGAAAATTCCAAACGCTCACTTCATCAAATCCAAGACCTTTCATAGAAGGAATTTCAGATAAAGGTTGCGAAGCAAAAACCACTCGAGATCTTGATTGAGGAGATGTCTTTATCTTGATACGTTCTTCCCATGCTGGATGCCCAGTACAATGGATAATGTTTTCGGGAAGGCCTTCTGCAACAGCCTTGTCTTTTGCCCATTCATCAATAACAGTTACCGCGTCAGGAAGAGAGCCTTTTGGGTTAGACTCAAATATACGGGAGGCGTAATCATTCCATGAATCTATAACCTGAATATGGGGAATTTGATATTTCTTCGCAAATGTAGATATATCCAAAATAGGTTGTAAGCGGCATGCCGAATTAATGATGAGCTTAGGCGGATAATGACGAAAAACATGTTCTATATCTGATTGCTCTTCCCAAAAAGGCAGTAAAAAGCTTTGCAAAGTCGTTTTAAGTTTTTCAGACAGAGCCTTATTTGCAGAATATATACACCACTCTTTATAGCCTTTGTTAATCCAATCCTTCCATAAAGGTGCAAGATATGCAGCTTGCCCCGGTTGAGCAATTACAAAGATTACGTATTTAGTCACTGAAAAAAGCCTTTATTTCTTCAGCGATTTGAAGACTCATACGTTTTTGAGCATCATTTGTTGATGCCGCGATATGTGGCGTAAAAAGAATTCGTGGGTGATTAATCAAAGCATGAGAAAAATCATGTTGCTCTGGCGCGGCATTATATGGCGGTTCCGGATGAATAACATCAAGGGCCGCAGATGCTATAACCCCATTATCAAGCGCCTCGATGAGGTCCTTTTTATTCACAATATCGCCGCGTGCAGTATTAATTAAAAAAGAACCTTTTTTCATTCGATTAAAAACAGATTCATTAACCATATTGCTTGTTTTATCCGTACTAGGAACATGCAATGTCAGAACGTCAATATGCTCAAGCATTTCATCTATTGTTTCAACCATCTTCCCGCCGAGATCCGCAAATATGGTTTCACGGCGCATAGTTCGATCACAACCATATAATTTACAACCAAATGGCGACAACCTTCTAGCAACAGCCATACCAGTATTACCTAAGCCAACAATTCCTATACTCAATTGAGAAAGCTCACGCCCTTCATAAAGGTGTCTTCGAAAATCATTATTCTGAACCGCTGTATTTATCTCTGGCATTCGGCGAATAAGGTTCATAATCAAACCAATAGTAAACTCCGCTGTTGAGATTGTATTACCAGTCGGCGTTGTAATTAACTTAATGCCTTTTTCTTCCAGAAGGTCGCAATCAATATTATCGACCCCTACCCCTGCACGTGCAACGATTTTCAGTGCTTGAGCGCGCTCCAAAAACTCGCGGTCTACTTGAATATTGCTCTTTAGAATAATGACATCATAATCATGAATAACAGATAGTAATTCAGCTCTAGATAAACCTTCAAAATGCTCAACATTTGATGTCAGAGCCAGAACCTCTAAACCTGCATCATGGATAGTTTCTAAAACTGCAATTTTCACAGACATTCGCTATACCGCCTTCAACATCTTATAAGGGATAACGTGCTTTTCTTCCGGACTTATTCGCTGCGAAGTTTCTTCTCCTTTTGCAAGGCTAATAATATCATCTAAGAGCGGGATACCTGCTGCTATTGAAATAGAAAAACTACCGCTTGGCCGAGGATTTATTTCCAGTATATATGCCGTGCCATCGACGTCATACATGGCATCAATATCTTGTAACCATGATAAATTAAATTTCTTAATTACAATTTCAGCCATTTTAATAAGCTGCGGGTCATTTAAAAGGATATGCCCCTCATTTGGTGCCGCTGAATGCACTCTGCGTCTGGGGATTACTTGAATAACTCGTCCATCATGAGAAACCATATCGATATCATGAACGGGCTCTGCTAGGCGCTGCATAACCACTACAGGAAACTTTCCCTCATAAAAATTCGTGAAATCTTTTTTATAAGTGTTTAACCCCATACGAAGTTCACGTGCATTTGGAACTGTTTCAACTTCCTGATATTGATCACTGATGATAAGGATATCACGCCCCCCCCTAGCGACAGATGGCTTTAAAACTATACCATGTGGACATTGCACATATACTTCATCAAGAGCGTCTAACAATTCGTTTTGATCAGAGACTTCTTTCCATACAGGAACATTTAAACCTTCAATCTTTGATATAGCTCTATAGGTTTCAGCCTTATTAGCCAGAATCTCTAGTGTTTGATAGTCAGGACAAGCAACTTGACACCCCTGCTTTTCAAAAAGTTCTCTATGTTTTGCCAGCATGAGAGCCTCTTCATCCGAACCAGGCAAAATCAGCTGCACAGCTTCATTCGAAACAATATTTAATACTGATGAAATATAAGAAGGATCATCTGCAAATGGCACGGTGTAAAATGCATCAGCAAAATATTTTCCAGTGGCTTTTTCACTGGCATCTACACCAACCACACGTACGTCGTGACGCTGACTTTTTTGAGCAAACGTCATAGTTTGCGCAGACATTTCTCCTCCTACGGAGGTCATCATTAAAGAAAATTTCTTAATGCTCATAATTTATATATATCCTGCTCAGTTATGGGCTCATTCTTTGTCAGCGCTTTTCTCGTTCTTTGCCCTAAAACAAAATCGTATTGTTTAGCTTCCATTCCACGCTTATCGGGTAAAGCCCGTTTAAGTGCTACATTATTTTCATCTAAAATTTCGTCCGCTTGAATATCACGGCGCGCGACTAAAGTACGTAAATATTTAACGGCATTATTCGCTAGATTACCTTCAACACTCTTTGTCGCTTGACCTAAAATAATTTCGGCTTCACGGACTTTTTTAACTAAAAGTGCCATCTCGGTTGGCTCTAATGACAACTTATGATCAAAACTAGGCCGTGTTTTATCAAGGGTAAAATGTTTTTCAATGATGTGTGCGCCTGCAAACACAGCTGCTGCCGCAATATCTGTACCTTCAGTATGATCAGAGAACCCTACTGGCACATTATAACGTTCTTGCATAGCTCTTATCGTGCTTAAATTTAATGTTTCATAGGGTGCAGGATAGATAGATGTACATTGAAAAAGACCAAGCTGTTTCATATCACCATAATCTTTTACCCATGACACAGCTTCATCAATTTGTTCTTCATTGGCCATTCCAGTCGACATGAGAACTGGCTTGCCTGTTTGGGCCGTTTTTTTAATGATCACTGGATTTGTCATCATGCCAGATGAAATTTTATGTCCTGCTGGATTTAATTTATTAACCCATTCAAGAGTAATAGGATCCGGTGAAGTCGTAAAAGGATCAATCTTCAAGTCCCGGGCATATTGAAACATTTGCGCTGTTTCTGATTTACTCAGCTCACACGTTTTAAACAGTTCATAACTTTCGGTTCCTGGGACATAATTTTCTTCAGGATCACATGTCTGCAACTTAATAGCATCCGCGCCGGCATCGGCTGCAGCTTTTATCATGCGGGCGCAATCTTCAACACTCCCCTCATGATTTACCCCAATCTCAGCGATTATATATGCTGGGTTTCCAGGCCCTATTTTTTTTGTACCAAATTGAAAAGGCTTAACCATTTGCGTTCTTTGCCCAAGTCGTTATTTCATTTGCTATGCGCTGAGCACCATTACCATCTATCAGCTTTCTTGAACAGTTAGAAAGTTGATTTAGGGCCATTGGCGTGAGGGTATCTATTAAATTTAAAAACTCTGTATCAATAATATGCTCAATTTTCCCAGCATTGATAATAACCCCTAACGCGCTCAATTCTTCGACTTGAGCGCTTTGATTTTCAGCCGTAATAATCGCCAAATAAGGAATTCCGGCCGCACAGCTTTCCAAAACACTGACTCCGCCAGAGCCAATAAACAAATCAGTTTGAGCCATAATCTCAATCAAGTTCGAAGGCGCATGATAAAACTGTGCATCATGACGCGTGCGATCTACATATTCTTTAATCGCTGCATATGCTTCGTTTTGCGCTCCGCAAACAACATTCAGCTTTAATGGCACTTCTGTTGATTCTAATATGCTTAATATTTTAGTCGTCGCCCCTTTGCTGTCCTTTTGACCAAAACATAAAGTTATTCGGCTCAAAACAGGAGACGGACTTCTTTCAATTTTTGCAAATTCTGGATTTAATAGCGCGTATTCAAAACCAGAAACATTAGCTCCGACATGAGCGCTATATGCAATACTATGTTTTGGAAACCCTGATTTATTTACGGTATCAATTAAACCAGCAACCGGATAAGAACAGCGATTTAAAAACATATAATCTGGGTGATAATGATCAAGCCAAAGCCCTTCATACTCACCTGTCACAGAATTAACGTCATCAAAATATTCAAAGCCATGCTCAGACAATACAGGAAACCAATGAGCTGCATGTTGGTCTAGCAAGAAATCTATGTCTTTGCCGTTGGCTTGCATAGTTTTTGCCAGTTCTAAACTCCGCATAACATGACCACCACCAAATTGAGGGGCACTAGCAACATAAAACAACCACGCTTTTTGTGTATTCTTCATACTTACATAGATATCAGAAAGCCTTAGGATACATAAGCTAAAATTGATTGTAATCAATTTGGAAAAACAAAAGTTACTTATTGTGAAACATTGATTTTTTACGAGATATCTCGTAGATAAGCTATACAACCTAATTTAGTGAGAACAATATGAGTCAGAATATAGTGATTGTGGGCGGTGGAATGAGTGGATTGGCTTCAGCCCGTTTTTTAGCAGAAGACCCAAATAACAATATTACTATTATAGAAAAAAGTAATGAATTTGGCGGGCTATATACATCAACAAGAAGTAAAGATGGTTACGTTTTTGATCATGGTTCACACACTGTCCTGGATACAGGCGTTCCAGAGCTAGATTCAATCTTATTTGAAGACTTCAAGAAGGATGAATGGGAAATCATTGAAGAATCTCTGAAAGAGACTGTCTACTTCCTCGGAGAACACACTGATAACACTGTTTGCCCAGATGCCCGCAAGCTACCAGCAGATATATATCAAAAAGGCTTAGCTGAATTCATGGCGCTAAAAGCCCCTGAAACTGAGCCAAAAAACCTAGAAGAGATGCTGAATGCCACATATGGAAAAACTTTTGCAGACCATCTAATCAGGCCAATAATTGAGAAATTCTATCAAGGCGATTTCAAAGATTTACATCCCAAAATGTATAAGGATTTTCTTCCACTTTCGAGAATTATTCTATTCGATACAGAGATGACAAATCGTCTCAAACAAATTCCATTTTTTGATGATCGTATTGCATGGACTCATTTCAAAGAAGGCAATTCACAAATTAAAAAGTACTTTTCTAAAAAAGGCGGTGTTGGCGTTTGGCCTGCCTTATTAGAAGAAAAAGTAAGAAAAATGGGCGTTAAGATGATGCCTAATCACGCTGTTAAAACAGTCACCCATAATAACGGAGAAATTTCGGGCGTCGTTCTTGAGGATGGAACAACTATTCAGTGTGATCAGCTTATATGGACAATCCCAGCTATATCATTCTTGCAAGCTGCGAATTTGCCTTTACCTAAGGCAGAGCGCCCAACTGTGCTCCAGTCTCTAGTGTATAATTTCATTTTTGATAAAGAGCTACTTAAGGACGATCACTGGATTTTCAACTATGATAAGGACATGGATACGTTCCGTGTAACGCTCTACCCAAATCTGACAACTGGTCCTATCGGTAAAGCGCCGCACCACATGACGGTTGAGGTTCTAAAGCAGCCTCAGGACATTCCAGAAAATATAGATGATTTATGGGATAGCCTTTTTGCTGAAGCTGTAAAAATGGGCCTTGTTTCACAAGACACGAACATAATTGATCGTTATTGCTACGCTGCACCTGGTGCACGCCCTATACCAACGCTAAACTTTAAAAAAGCACAGTCAGAACAAATCCAACTTGCTAAAGATTCATTTTCTAATTTGAAGCTTTACGGACGCGGTAATGGTTCACATTTCATGAACCCACTCCTTAGAGAAATCTGGGTTGATATTAAAGGGATAGATGTAAACCCAAATGAACGTCCAGCAAAAGCATTAGAAGCAGCGTAAAATGAACGCAATACCTCTGAATACCGAGGAAAAGGCATTGTCTGTAGTTGCTGTATCTTCCGTTCAGGATGCTGCTGCCATGTGGATGGAGGTCGTCCTCAATTCATCTCATGCATGGTACAGACACACCCACCATCTAGCTGAGTTTCATCGCTGCGTTGCTGAAGATAAGCAGCTAAATGAATTATCATTCTTCATTAAAAAAGATGATCAGATCATAGGATTAGCCCCTTTACTAGCCATCAAGTCGTCAGCGGGTTATCTAGAATTAAGCTATAATGGGTCTCCAACACCATGGCCCTGCTTCATTGATGAATATCAAAAGGACATCAAAGACTTAGAAGATTTTACTTTTTCTTATATAGAAAAACTTTGCAGTGATCATGACATAGAACGCTCAATTTTTGGGTTAAACAGTCCAAAATTAAGCCATGGCCTACATAAACAATCTGTACACAATGTGACCAATGCTCATCACTATATTGATGCTTCATTCAAAAGCCATTTGGTTCATGTGGATGATGAATCGCCTGCACGGATACGCGCAAGTTACCGGCGAAATATTAGAAAGTTTTCTAAGAAATATGAAGCGCAAAGCTATACAGGCTTAGCAGTCACCGATGAGATTGAGGATATCTATTTCAAACTGCATGTCAAAGATGCTGGCGGACAATTTCGTTCACGAGAAAGCTATACAAAAATGGCAGATCTTGCCCGTAATAATGAGGCTGCATTTATTGTCGCACGTGAGAAAGAGACATCAAAAGTCGTTGGTGTTCTAGTCATCGCAACTTTTAAAAACGCAGCTTATGATAGTTCCGTTTCGATTGATCCAGATTATCATCAAGATTACATCTCACATATTCTAAAGATGGAAGCCCTTCGTTTTTTAAATGAACATAAAATTGAGCACTATGAGCTCGGTCAAATTTTTGACCAGCCTTCTATGGGTTTCATTCCCGATAGAAAACAAAAAAGCATCAGCTTTTTTAAAGAAGGCTTTGCCCGCGGAAATGAAAAAACATCTTATGTGACTGAGCGATATTTCTCTGAACAATCTTTGAAAAGTAAAATTGAGCAAACAGAAAAGAACCTCCTGACCTACTTCAAATTATAAAAAGCGAAGAGCCCATGAAAGAACATATTAAACAAACACAGCTTTTTCACGAAAAAGACTATGAAAAACAAGGATTAAAAGCCCAAAGGAATTATCCAAACGAAGAATTATGCCGTTTTATGGGTCGTCATTTTTTCTCCAAACCTAGAGAGGAACGCTCAAAAATTAATATTCTTGAAACCGGCTGTGGTAGTGGCGCTAATCTCTGGATGATTGCTTATGAAGGCTTCAACACAACGGGTTTAGATATCTCGGAACAAGGATTAAAACTCTGTGAAGAGCGATTAAAGTCAATGGGTTTGGAAGCACAATATCTTTGCGCTTCTATGACTGACATTCCTAGTGACGATCAAGAGTTTGATGCCATTATTGATGTGTTTTCATCACACTGTTTAGATCTTCAAGACAAAGAACAGTACATGAATGAAATCAGTAGGCTTCTAAAAAAAGACGGCCTTTTCTTTAGTTATCATCCGTCTAAAAACTCAAAGGCCTTTATAGATCATGCACCAGCGAAACTAACAGATGCGTCTACGCTCAATGGAATCCTTCGTGAAGGTAGTGCTTTTTATCGCTATGAAAATAGCTTTGCCTTTTTGTCGCCTGAAGAATATAGCGCACTAGCACAAAATGCTGGCCTAAAAACAATATATCTGGAAACTGTTGGCCGTACCTATCGCAACCAAGACGAATATTTTGAATTCGTAACCGCAGTTTTTCAAAAGTTATAGGCCTAGTCTCTGCTGTATCAGCTGCGCATAAGCTTTAAAAATATTACCCGGTAAGGCACCAACAGCTGGAACGTCATCAAACGCTTCTTGATTTGATATGAGCGTTGATTGCTCATTCTTTTTTGTCGTTGCAATGAAGTAATACGCTACATTCGGATATTTCTTTGATACTTTTTCAATTACATCCTGCCACCATTCTGGAGGTTGAATTGTGGCATGTGCATTTTCACCATTTGGTAAAATGGTTTTTGCCGGATAGCATGCTATATTTGCAAAAACAAACTTCTCTGCTTTTTCAAACATTTCAGAGATAATCCATTCAATATCATCCTGTGAGCAATGCTCTAGAACATCCGTTGAAATCACTCCATCAAATTTACCTTCGGGCCATTTATTAAATGGCTGGTAACCTGCATCATAACATGTCTCTTTTATGCCCCAATACACTGAAACACTTGGATACATTTTACCCTTAGCTACTTTCACACGCATATTGGTATATTGCATACCCTTACCCGCACCATAATCTAGCAACGTTTTAGCACCATGGCGTTCAATAGCCGCTTTAATAAAACCAATATGCGGCCATAAACTTTTACCTGGATATACATCCTTTGCCCAATTCTCGTTATCAGATGAGTTATGGTGGTCTTTATAAAGCGCTGCCAACCTTAAATATTCAGGACTAGGGTTTTCACGTGAATAAGCTAAGCTCATGTGTCTAAGGTATCCTTGTGTTAGGGATCTAAAATACTATTTAAAACATCTACAATTTTTTGATTAGGTGATTCAAGCTTTTTAGAGATATGATTCACCATATTATTTTGAGCCTCTATTACTTGCGGCATTTTTGCGCGGCTAAGTCTTTCTTCTATTTCATCAAGATTACGGATATCAAGTACTCCATCAAATAAACAAAATAGATTATCTACATCGTATCCTTTTTGATCTAAATCTATGACCAAAAGTGGTTTTTCAAGCCATGCTGCCAATACGCCAACGTTACTCGATTCCACACATGTCGCTTCACAAAATTGAATCAACTTCATGTTGTTTTCATCGCCCTTTAATTCACTTAAAATATGAATATTGGCACGCGAAAAAGTCTGCGCCCATGTTATGAGTTCATTTTTTGCTTCTACAGTCATGCGCGGATGAATTTTAAGAATAAATGATAAATCACCATAATATTTTTCTAACGATTCAATATAAGTTTTTAAGGTCGCCAACTGCTGCTCAGAAAAAGATAGGTGCGATGAAAAGAATACAAATGCCTTATCATTTTTATTAATCTCTATTCCAAACTCCATCAAATCGTCATGCCCTAATGGCGCTTGCAAAGCAGAGTGTATTAGATGTTCATAATTAGGATTGCCAGTTATAAAGATATTCTGCTCAGGGATACCTAAACGCGAATAATATTCCTTAAAATCTTCTCCAGTAACTGTATAATATTTTAGATTTTCTGGCCCACGTACAACTCTGTGATATGAACCGCCAAATATACGGTCCGTCCACGGCCTAAGTGTATTTATTCTTGGAACCGGAAATGGAATAGTCTCCTTATATTTATGAATAAGATATCTTTTTTCATCATTACCCAGACCAGGCTGACAAACCAACGAGGGCTTCCATGCACTCACCATATGTTGAAAAGGCCTGCCGTCTCTAGGTACTATGACGGCATCATATCCACGCACAGTAAACCCACTCCACAACCAGCCATATATCCATATTAGGGGACGAAATATAGGATGCTCAATTAGACGAATAAGAGGTCTTAAAAGCGGTTTATAATAAATATTAAAACAAGTTGAATTAGCCAAAGATTGGTACTTCGTATGCACATCTGGGCAACACGTGATCATATCAACCCGGAAGCCTTGCTGTATCAATATTGGAATTAAATGAAGAAAATATCCAAATAAATGATAATCATAATAGAGTGCAATAAGGATTCGTTTTTTGTTCATAAATACAGACTTTTCCTTTTTTCAGGGCTATAAAATGTGTAAAAGATAATCTTCCAAGATTCAATGATAGAACATGACAATTATTAAGACGCTACAAAAGTTTAAGTTTCTCTGGTTTCCACTCAGAGCCATATGGAGAGCTGTCTCTCATCGCTCATGGTTTATGCCTTTTTTGCTACTTTACCTCAAACTCCGCGTTAAAAGATTTCAAGATAGACCCGCAAAAAAAGACGCTAAAATAAAAGTGCTCGCCGTTCACTCACCGCGCTATGTACCTGATCAAGAATGTTTATCCGAACATCCAGACATGGAAATATGGGTATTACCGCACGATGTCCAAGCACTCATCAATAGTATTTTCATCAGAGATCAAGCCAAACTTTTAGAGGGTTTGGATGCCATAGAAACATCACGTGTATTCAGAGAAGGTGAAATCCCACAAATCAAAGAAGGCCGAGAAAGATTACAAAAATATCTGGAACGTTTTTTACCCAAAGCTATGCGTCTTTTAAAAGTTGATGGCATGATGAGTTGTAGCTTTTTCTATCTTCTTGACCTTGATTGGCAAATTGCGTGCACCAAAACTCATATTCCTTTCTTTGCGCTTCACAAAGAAAATATGCAAGACCCTGTCGTACATGAGCATATGATCAAACGTTATTCAGACATGCATTTGAAATTCGAAGGACAACGTCTCTTCTTATATAATGGCCTTGTAAAAAAAGTGCTCATGGGTGCGCATATTTGTGATGAAGAAATTACACGTATTGTTGGTGCCTGCCGTATGGATGCCCTAATCAACAAAGTGCAAAATAATCAATGTGCATCTCCAAAAAGACAAGTCACCCTTTTTTCATCGCATCATGCAATTGGTCTTCTCTCACTAAAAGATCATAAAGGCTATTTCTCAAACGATCGAAATGATGGGTTTGTAAATTATTTTGATCAAGTACATGGCAATATGGTTTTATTTGCCAAACAAAACCCAGATGTAACCGTATATATCAAGCCCAAATGGGGAGGACGCTGGCTAGAAGAGATTAAAAGCGCAGCTAAACGCATCGCCAATATTGATCTAGATAATGAAGATATCCCGAACCTTCATATTGTATGGGATACACCGGCGCAGCAATTAATCGAAGAGTCTGCGGTTATCGTAGGGATCAATTCTACAACGCTCTTAGAAAGTTTAATTGTTGGCCGCAGGGTTGTGGTGCCACTCTTCGAAGAAGCCGCAGATAAATATTACGATAGACACGTCTATTTCAAAAAATACCAAGATGTTGTTTTTAATGTCGTACGTGCCCCTAATGAACTTAGCCAGACTCTTTTAGATGAGCTAAACGAAAAAATTCCCGCGCGCGACCTTCCAAAAGAAATTATTGAAGATTATCTTGGATATTTTGATGATCAGGCCGCTAATCGCGTTGTAGAACAGATGAAAATGGATGTTCAAAACCTTAACGCGAAAAAAGCTAAATAATCTATTTGTCTTCTATCATGTTTCTCACTAATGTATCGAACATTATAAGGGGTATATAATTACTATGAATGATTTTATTGATTTCAATAACCAGTCGATCTTAATAACAGGCGGCACAGGTTCGTTTGGTAAAAAATTTATCAAAACTATCTTGGAAACATATGATCCAAAGAAAGTCATCATTTTTTCACGTGATGAAATGAAGCAATATGAAATGGCTTCTGATCCTTTCTTTCAAAAACATCAAAAAAAGCTTCGTTTTTTCATCGGAGATGTAAGAGACGCTAACCGCCTAGAAATGGCTGTTAGAGAAGTGGATTATATTGTACATGCTGCGGCGCTTAAACATGTGCCTGCTGCAGAATATAACCCTTTTGAATGTATTCATACAAATGTCATGGGCGCACAAAATGTTGTAGAAGCTGCACTTAAAAACTCGGTTAAACGCGTTATTGCCCTATCAACGGATAAAGCGGCTAACCCTATTAATCTCTATGGAGCGAGTAAGCTTTGCTCAGATAAAATTTTTGTTGCCGCCAATAATCTGAGTGGTTCAATAGGTACAAGATTCGCAGTTGTTCGCTACGGAAATGTTGTAGGGTCTAGAGGAAGCGTTATTCCGTTTTTCCAAAAACTGATCGATGAGGGCGCAACGTCACTTCCAATCACAAGCGCGGAAATGACACGTTTTTGGATCACACTACAACAAGGTGTCAATTTCGTTCTTTCAAGTTTTAAACGCATGAATGGTGGAGAAATCTTCATTCCTAAAATTCCAAGCATGAATATCGTCGATCTTGCAAACGCAATGGCACCCAATTTAGAACAACATATCATTGGCATTCGCCCTGGAGAAAAACTCCACGAAGTTATGGTGACATTAGATGACGCAAGGCGCACTATCGACGATGGTGATCGTTATGTAATCTGTCCTGAATATCCTTTTGATGGAAAAGATCCTATTAAAATGGAAAACCTCGTCCCAGCTGACTTCCACTATGCGAGTAATACAAATGACGAGTGGTTAAATGACGATGATTTAAAAGCTTTACTCAATGAAACAAGAGCCTACGCCGCATAAAGTACTTCCATACGGAAAGCAAACAATTGAAGATGATGATATTGCTGCCGTTATTGATGTCCTCAAAAGTGATTATCTCACAACTGGGCCGGTAACGGCGCAATTTGAGGATGCATTTTCTAAGGAGGTAGAGGCTCCCTTTGCAGTCGCTGTGAATAGCGGAACCTCTGGATTGCACCTTGCAATGATTGCACTAGGGATTGGCGCAGATGACGCTGTTATCGTGCCCTCTGTGACCTTCTTAGCTTCAGCAAACTGCGCCGAATATGTGGGTGCAGATGTCGTCTTTGCTGATGTTAATCCTAAAAACGGTCTCATGGAGCTTGAACATATCCAAAAAGCCTATAATGAACATACCGGCAAGCCTATTAAGGCCATTATCCTCGTTCATCTTAACGGCCAAACTACCGATATTGAAGCTGTCAGCCAATTTACGAAAGATAATAATCTATATCTTGTTGAAGATGCATGCCATGCATTAGGCGGTGAGTTTATATCTAAACACCAAAAAACACATAAAATAGGTAATTCGCACTATAGCGATATTACTATGTTTTCGGGCCACCCCGTCAAAACAATCGCAATGGGTGAAGCTGGAATTCTAACAACTGCTAACGAAGAGTTATATAACACCCTTAAACTTGCACGTTCACATAACATGCAAAAAGATCCTTCTCAAATGCTCAACAAAGAACTCGCATATGATACAGATGGATCACTTAATCCTTGGTATTACGAAATGCATGAGCCCGGCTATAACTTTAGATGCAGTGATATTCATTGTGCCCTTGGTTTAAGCCAAATTAAAAAATTGAAATCCTTTGTACAAAAACGCCAGCTTCTGGTTAATACATATCTAGAGCTTTTACCTGATCTATCAGATTTTCTTGCACCCATAGAATATAACAATCATGGGAATTTTGGTTGGCACCTCTTCCCAGTTCTGTGTAATTTTGATGCTATGGGTTTGTCTAGAAAAGCTCTTATGAATAAATTAAGTGAATATAAAATATATACACAAGTGCACTATATTCCCGTTTCTTCGCAACCTTACTATCAAAATAAATATCCTGATAACAACCTGCCAGGTGCGATGGAATATTATAATCATGTACTTAGCTTACCCCTTTTTCCTTCCATGGAAATTGAAGATGTACAATATGTGATCAAAACTTTGCGAGATATTTTACATGGTCAATAATGCGGACTTTTTTGAACAAACATGCTTGGGAACTGTTCAATTTGGTTTAAATTACGGTGTTAGTAATAAAAATGGCCAAATCGCAGGTGCAGATGTTCAAAGGATTCTAGAACTTGCCCATCACTACAATGTATCACGCCTAGATACAGCTGCTGATTACGGAGATTGTGAACGCGTTTTATCAAAATATCCGGAGACATTACAAAATTTCTCTATTGCAACGAAATCTATTAAAACGTCTAACATTCAGGAAAAAAAATTTTCAAAAATCAAAACTGATTTAATAGAATCACTAGAAACAAGCTTAGACATACTCGGTATGAAATCATTTGATTTATATTACCTAAGAAGCCCAGAGACATTGTTTCAATATCACCGTGAAGATACATCTAAATATATAGCTGAAATAAAAGAAAAGGGTTTGGTTAACAAAATCGGCATTTCTATATATGAAGAAAAACAACTCAATGACATTCTAGAAGTCTTCCAACCCGATGTCATACAAATCCCGTTTAATATATTAGATCAACGCTTAAGCAAGTCAGGGACACTCAAAAGTCTAAAAGCAAAGGGAATAGACATATATGCCCGCTCACTTTTCCTTCAGGGCCTTCTTTTGATGCAGCCAGATCAAATACCGAATTTCTTTAGGCCTATTAAATCGCATCTTCAACAAATTCATTCGCAGCTCACTGAATATAGCCTATCCTCTTTACAAGCTTGCTTACTCTGTGCATTTCAAACAAAGGAAATTGATAAAATCATTCTAGGCGTTTCCTCCCTTAAAGAATGGAAAGAAATTTTAAAAACGATTGAAGAATTACCAAATCAGCCACTTGATTGGTCATCCATGAGTCTGGATAATGAAACATTCTTAAACCCTTCAAAATGGGAAGTTAATTAATGACAACCATCGCAATGATACAAGCCCGCATGAGCTCTTCTCGCCTGCCTGGTAAAGTGCTGATGGATTTAAATGGTCAAACTGTTCTGCAATATATCGTCTCTGCAGCGCAGAGAGTAAAAAATATCGACAAAGTCGTAGTCGTAACCTCTACCGAAGATGATGATAATGCTATTCAAGAATGGTGCTCTGAAAACAATGTAGAGTGCTACAGAGATAGCTTACATGATGTGCTAAAACGCTATTTCGGCGCCGCTCAACATTATAATGCAGAAACAATTATACGGTTAACAGCTGACTGCCCGCTTTTAGATCCCTCAATCATAGAGCAGCTCATTGTTTTTTATGAGATGAACGGCGCTGATTACTGCAGTAACGTGGCACTCGCCACATGGCCGGATGGCATGGATTGTGAAATTTTTTCAATGTCTTCTTTAAAGCGCGCCCATGAAGAGGCCACCTTACCTGAAGACCGCGAGCATGTTACGCGTTATATTCATCGAAATCGCTCTATCTTCGACGTTCGTAACCTACCCTGTCCTCTGGGAGATCTCTCTGATCACCGCTGGACATTAGATACCCCGCAAGATTTCGAATTTTTAAAACAGCTCTTACCGTTATTGCCTAAAAACCCATCTTACACAGATATTTTAAGCACATTGAAAACGCTGCCTAAATTAGACATTAAAAATAATCAACCTCGTGTCACCATAAAGCAATCATCGAACACAAATCGCTCATATGAACGTTCACAAAAACTTTTAGAGCGTGCAGAGAAAACAATCCCACTCGGCACACAAACATTCTCAAAAAGCCGTTTATCTTGCGCCCCAGGACACGCGCCTTTATTTGCATCACATGGTCGTGGTGGACGTATATGGGATGTCGATGGAAACGAATATATTGATATGGTTATGGGCCTGCTTCCCACCTCTTTAGGCTATGCCGATCCAGATATTGACCATGCTATTAAAACGCAGCTTGATAAAGGTATTACCTTTAGTTTAGCGACAGAGCTGGAATATAGACTTGCTGAAAAAATTACTGAGCATGTCCCTTGCGCAGAAAAAGTCAGGTTTGGGAAAAACGGTAGCGATGCAACCTCCGCAGCAATTCGCCTAGCACGTGCATTCACAGATCGGGATCATATAATCGTTTGCGGATACCATGGTTGGCAAGACTGGTACATAGGAAGTACTGCACGTCATAAAGGTGTTCCGCAAGCAGTACGAGATCTAACACATAAAGTGGACTTTAATGACTTAGATCAAGTCGAAGCGTTATTAAATAAACATCCAAATAAATTCGCTGCTCTGATTATGGAGCCTATGAATGTAGCTCTCCCGAATGAGAATTATCTGCAAGATCTTAAAACACTTCTTCATAAACATGACACGCTCTTGATCTTTGATGAGGTTATTACAGGTTTCCGCTATGCTATTGGCGGAGCGCAAGAATATTTTGGTGTAACGCCTGACCTCACAGCACTTGGTAAAGGCATGGCAAACGGGATGCCACTCTCAGCCATTACTGGACGCAATGACGTCATGGATGAAATGGAGAATATCTTTTTCTCTGGTACGTTTGGAGGGGAGGCTCTGTCTTTAGCAGCGTCTATTGCGGTCATTGATAAAATTAAAAATCAACCCGTGATCCAAACACTCTGGAAATCTGGAGAAACTATAAAAGACGGATTAAATAGGCTTTTTTCTCAACATGGTCTGTCAGAGTTAATCAAACTATGTGGTTTAGCGCCATGGCAAATTTTACAATTCGCTAGCTATGGTGAGTATAGTCCTGCGCAAATCAAAACATTCTTTGTTCATGAGCTATTCAAACGAGGCGTGCTGAGTTTTGGTTCGTATAATATTTGCTATGCACATTCGGCGCAGGATATACAAAATCTGTTACAAGCACATGATAATGTGCTGAGCCTTTTAAAAACACATCTGCAAAATAAAACACTTTCCGATTATATGGATTATCCGACAATACAGCCTGTTTTTGAAGTCAGAAAAAATGCATGATTTTTCTCTAAGAAATGCGCAAATAAAAGATAGCGAAGATGTATTTTCATGGCGCAATGATCCCCATAGCCGTTCAATGTTTATTGAGCAAGAAAAAGTGACTTGGGAAACACATCAAAACTGGTTCAAAAAATCGTTAGAAAACCCAATGCGTCTTATATTGATTGCTACAAGTGATCAAAAAAATATAGCTGTTATACGATTTGATTTTTTATCCACTTCGAAAAATCACGCGGTTATTTCTATTAATCTTAAACCCGAATGTCGTGGAAAGGGCATAGCTGTTCCGCTGCTCATAGAAGCCGAGAAATTTTTACCAAAAGACTGTTCAAAAATATCAGCCGAAATAAAACAAGAAAATAGTGCTTCTATTAAATCCTTTGAACGTGCTGGCTATTCCATTACTATATCTGGCGAAAATATAGTTACATATACTAAAACCCTCTAATTAATGAGCATTTAAATGAGCAAAAATATTCTCGTAATAGCCGCACATCCCGATGATGAGATTTTAGGATGCGGAGGAGCCATGGCTAAACACATCGCCAATGGTGATCATGTGAGTGTTGTCATTATGGCAGAGGGGTTAACAAGCCGCTATAACACACGTGAAGAAGCCTTCGCAGCAAAAGACGAAATGGCGGAAGAACTCGAAGAATTAAAAAATATTGCTCGTAAAGCAAATGAAAAATTGGGCGTCAAAGATGTCAATTTTGAAGGTTTCCCAGATAATAGAATGGATAGCGTTGATCTATTAGATATCGTTAAGCGCGTTGAACATCATGTTCAAAGAGTGAAACCTGATATTATCTATACGCATCATGCAGGGGATGTAAATATAGACCATCAGCAAATCCACGATGCTGTGGTCACTGCATCTAGACCTATGCCAGGTGGGCTAAAACCGACAATTCTATTCTTTGAAGTTGCCTCAAGTACCCATTGGCAGCCCCCTATTTCTAAGCCTGCATTTGCACCAACCTGGTTTACCGACATTAGTGATTTCCTGGATCAAAAAATTGAAGCGCTTGCCGTTTATGAAGGTGAAATGAGACCATGGCCCCATGCACGCTCATTAAAAGCCCTAGAACATTTAGCCAGATGGAACGGTGCGAATATAGGTGTAGAAGCCGCAGAGAACTTTATTCTTGGAAGACACTGTGACTAAATCTATATCTCAGTTTTTACCCTCAGACTATCAACAGAATCCCGAGAAGTTCTCTTGGCCCGTAGCAAGAGATGATATTGCGTTAGTACGAGATAAGTTTATCAAACAAATTATTCTTATTTCCAAAAATCCTCAAAAAGAACACCATAAATATTATAAGATTCTTGGGCTTTTGTGGGTTAACCAAGTTATTCAGGCCTATCATTTTCTATCAGCATGTGATGCTTTCAAAACAGCACACATTAAACCAAACTTCGATGGTGATTGCGGTTTCATGCGCGCTATTTGGAACGGTGATAAACCGGAGCTTCCAGACTATCTGAATAGTCTAGAACAAGGACTATCAAGCGAGCCTGCCTTCATCTTATTTCTTAAAGGGCTTAAAAGGAATTTCACACCAAACCCATTAAAATATAAACCTAATTTCTTAGTCAATTTTGATAATGACATTATTGTCAGCTCAACCGGAGAGCTTATTTTCAAACATGCCGAAAATATTCAAAAACCGCTTATTTATATTCCCCGATCTTTTTGGTTCAAAAACCATATGCCTATCTCAAGGCAAAGTGATTACGACTTCGAAGAATTTTTCAATATCATAGAAGAAGCCTTTGGAGATAAAAGAACCCTTATTACAGACATATATAAAGACTGGTTTAAAGAAATTTACACGCGCTCTATTTCTGCCTGCCATGCTCATATTCACTATTTGCAATCTAACCCTAATATAATTCCTAAAAATCTATGGATCGGCAGCGGCGGTGTTATGTGGGATAGAATTATGAAATTTGTTGTAACCGAAAATGGTGGCAGTGTTACTGGGCACGATCACGGCAGCGGCATAGGACATATGGTTTCAAAAAGCCGTGCCCTTTCTGAATGCAATGATTGTCATTATTTCGTTCCATTTAACAAAGATAAAGAGATGTTCTCTCAAGCTCTTGATCACGACTTCCTGTTCGAAGATTTACCGGAAATTACACCGATTTTCCAATCACAAACAACAATGGATACGAGCTCGCATAGACCCCTTCAAAACATCAAAAAAATTCTCGTCATACCCTACGGCCCTGATCAAAACACGTCTCGTTTTTTAACAACACCACATGATTCCGTTAAGTCTGACTTTCTTATTCGCATTTTAGACCAGTTAAAAAAATTAGATTATGACGTTACCCTTAAACCGCATCCACACTGCCCTTTGCCTCTATCAAAGCAATATTTAGAAGAACACGACATTACGCTCGCCACAGGTAATATTGAGGCAGCCTTCAATAAAACGGATGCTGTTTTATTTCTGCATCATTATACAACCACATTTCGTGAAGCCTTCATCCATGGTTTACCCATCATATTAATTGACCCACAGTTTGAAAAATGGGTTCCTGATGCCTTTGAAAAACTTAAAAAAAGATGCAGTATTATTCCTTCATATTATGATGAAAATAACCGTATCCAGATCAATTTTACAAAGTTGGAACAAGAGATAAAGGACGCGTCCAATAGAATGGACCGCGCTTATTTTGAAACCTATTACCAATAATATCTTTTAAGGAACCTTACCAAGATCGATAATCAAATCTGCTTCTTGTTTGATCGTATTTTGATGAGAAATAGCAACTATCGTTGTACTCTTGGCCAGCTTCTTCAAGGTCACAAAAATTTCTTTTTCAGTCTTAGGGTCTAATGAAGCTGTGGCTTCGTCTAAAATCAAAAGTTTAGGCTTTCGAATAAGAGCTCTTGCAATCGAAATTCTTTGACGCTGCCCACCTGATAAACGACTACCCCGCTCACCAAGATTTGTATATAGCTTATCTGGCAGCTCTTTCACAAAGTCCCACGCTTCAGCTTGTTTCAAAGCTTCAATCGCATCTTCCTCTGTAAGAGTTTCATCACCGAGAATAAGGTTTCCAATAATGTTATCATTAAAAATGACAAATTCTTGAGGCACATATCCAATATTTTGGCGCCATGTAGAAATATTAATATCATTCAGATCAACACCATCAATCAAAACTGAGCCAGACTTGGGTGTATAAAGACCGCACAACAAATCAACTATCGTTGTCTTTCCTGTTCCTGAAGGCCCTAATAAACCAATCAAATTATTGACTGGTAGATATAGGTTTAAACCTTTTAAGATCTCTTTATCACCATAATCAAAATCTACATTTTTAAGCTCAATGTCTTTTTCAAATACAGGGGACTGACCTTGTGTGAAGTGCTCTGCACCTTCACGCGCTTTCTCTGTGAAATCCATCAAAGACCAAAAAAAACTTTCCTTACCGCAAAGCACTTGATATGACTGCTGCAACGCTTTACCGGACGAAATCACCCTATAAAAGAGCGCGGCCATAACCATCAAAACTGAGCTCTCCATATCAAGCCAGACAATTGCACCGTAAAGTCCAAAACACATGATCGTAATAAAGACAGGTTCATGCAAAATTCCTAAATTTTGCTTTGCCATCATTTGTTCTTTAGTGATCCTAAATAGCTCATGAATATCACCGAGAATTTTCTTATAAACCACGTTCTCAATATTCATGGCTTTTAGAGGCTTAAAGTTCTGTAGCACATCTGCAATTTGCGTATTAATGCTAATAGATAGATCTTTTTGTTTTATACCTGTCTTACCCGTAATCCTCACAAAACGAATTAACACAAACCATAAAAATATACTGGCAATAACCCCCAACACCACAACTTCCCATGATGAAATCGCGGCAATAGACAATAAGATAATGATCTGTAGAACAGACGCCGCAATATCCGCAAAGGATTTAAAGGTTCCTCCACTACGCTGCGCTTCAGAAAACAGCGCATTTAAAAATGTACCAACAGGCTTGTCCGTATAAAATGACCACCTAGAATGAAAAATCGCTTCTAAAAATTGGGATCTAAAATCATAAACAATTTTTGCTGAAAGATGAGAAGTATATAAAGCTCCAAGGTATCGTAAGAAAGCCTTCAGAATAAATATCACTGCTATAAATAATAATACATTTGTTAAATTAAGCTCTACAGATAGCATTTCAAAGAATTGCGAGAAGATCAGCGATAGCTGAGAGTTACTCTGCCCTAAACCATCAGTTATAAGGGTAATTAACGGCAATAGAGCCATAATCCCAAGGCCTTCTAAAAAGCCAACACTGAACTGAACAAATAATAGCAATAAAGTCTGCCATCTATATGTCTTTAAAAAATAAAGGAGAATATTTAGCTTTGTTTGCTTCATGAATTTGCCATCATTTCTGCTCTTTTCAGTCCCATTGAAGCCTGACCAAATGGAAACTGATTACAATCATATCGTGGTAGGGCTTGTTTTTTATGTATTAGATCATGAGCGTTAATATCTCTTTGCTCAACACTGAATGAAAAATCGACATTTTCTTTTTCTAATATCATCAACGTATCTTCATTAAAACTATGATCACCACCATAGGGGTAACAAAATGTCTTAATAGAATTAGAAGGAACGAAATCATCCAATAATTTAAAACAATTCATAATCTCATTATTTTGCGTTGCATAATCAAGACGGCTAAAAACAGGATGTGTGACACTATGCGCCCCGATAACCATACCCATATTATTCATAGATTTAATCTGTGTTGGTGATAGATAAAAATCCTTACAAAGCAATGCTTCATCTGGGAAATACTTCTGCATCAAGACATCAAGTACATCATCTTTTTGCTGATAGTCTAAGAAGTAATTCAAAATCTGCTTCACTTGTTTTGTCGCAGCATCATTATCTTGACGGGCATAAGTAACTTTTTCAAATTTATCAACATACTCATTTTGAATATAGCTCTCACGCAGAGTTTTTTCCAACGTCAACAAAATTTCTTGGCCACCATATTTACCAATTAAAACATGAATACGGTGAACGTCGAGCAGCTTTTGGGTTTGATATGGTCCCGTCGGAATATAGAAAATTCCCCACAAACCTTCAGCTGCTAGGTACTCAGCCGCTTCAAAATGATCAATCAAACCGTCATCAAACGTTAGAATAGCCGCATCTTCAACAGGCTCTTTCTGTTCAATAGAGTTGAAGAATTCTGATTTAGAAATAAAATTATAATGATGTTTAAAGTACGAAACCTGCTTTTTAAAATCCTCTATATGAAGATATCTAAACCACGGATATGCTTCGTCGCCTTCACGAATATAGTGATACATGAATGATTTCATGGCATTTTTTCTAACTTAATACAGAGTTTTTAACAATAGGCGTTTTCGTATTCATCTGTATTCTTTGTGCAAGATATTCATCAATCATGCCCTTTTCGAAATTACGGTACATTTGCCGTACAGCATCGTCTGAATAATCTTTGCGTTTATAATATTTTTCTTCTCTATTCAAAACAGGTTGAGGCTGCGTCTTGATTTCATCTAATTTAGTAATAATTTGCGCGTATGTCTCAGGAATTATGCTAATAAGGCGATTACCAATATCATGAGGGCTATCACCAGAATGAATATCTGCGCGGATTTGATGGATAATCTCGCCTGTGTCCACACCAGCATCAATATACATGAATGTAGCACCAACACATTCGGGCTCATTATTAACTAGCGGCCAAAAATTAGTGGCTGTTCCTCGATAATAGGGAGAAAGCCCTAAATGAACATTCAAAAAACGACCTTTAAACTCTTCCAGTAATTCACTTTTAACGAGCGAGCACCCATAAGCAACTAAGACATCTGGCTGTAAATTTATAATGTCTTCTACGGTTTTTTGCTCATTTATAGCTCCCGTTTTAACAAATATAGGATTAGTCAGATCAGGTGTTAATCGATCAAAAATTCCAAAAAAATCTTGTTCAGATAAAGTCCGAAGCTCTAAATGTCTTCGCGCAAATTCACTTTGATCCGTAACAGGAATATCTGGTTTAACCTCACAATAGCTTGCTAAAACTTCAATTCCATTACATTGTGCCAGGGCCTTTCTAAAGAAATTATGCCTGAGCTGATCACCTGTTAGTACAACAACACGCTTCGACATCACAACCCTCTCTCTGATTGCATACGTTGTTTCAAAAGAAAGTCCGCCAAAACTAAATCAGCCTCTTCATCAATGTCTATCGAGCGCTCAGCAGGCATTATATAGGGCACTATATGCTCTCCATATAGATCATTTTGATCCATAAGGACATCACGGCGTGTCATGTATAAACTGCCATTTCTTTTATAAATAGCGGGTTCTAAATCCTGACGCCTAATCATTTCCGGTGTATCTTGGATATATGGTTTCAACTCGCCTTGTTCTATAATTTTCAGCTTAAATGGATGGCTATCCATCGCTTCTTTAACCGAGACGATGGATGTTGCGTTTGGATGTTGTTGTAATAAGCCAAGCGCCTTATTTATATCAGCAGGCAATACGAGTGGATTAGTGGCCTGCACTAACATTGTCCAATCAATCTGCACTTTATCATTCTCTTCAAAATACTGGAGCGCGTGCTGCATGACACCAAGAGAAGAAGCCTCATCTGTCGCTAGATGAGCTGGCCGAATAAATGGCACATCTGCGCCATATTGACGTGCAACACTGGCAATGGTTTCATCATCGGTACTCACTATCAATTTGTGGAACTGATCAGAACATTCTAGGCACGCTTTGATGGCATGCGCAATAAGCGGTATACCAGCAACTTCTTTGATATTTTTACCTGGTATACCTTTTGAGCCACCGCGTGCAGGAATAACAGCTAAGATATTCATTAAGCTACACTCTGCTTTTCTGTATGCTGTTCAGAATCCAAATAACTCAATTTCTTATGAAAGCTTAACGCACATTCTGAAAGGGTTTGTGCAATAACTTCCCCCGCGTTACCGTGTCCATATAACTTAGATGATTGTGGACGCGGCTGACTAAGATGGCGTTCGATAGCTGCCTTAATTTGTTTTTGATCATAGTCTGAATGAATAACATTTTCTGCATGTTCACGATCAGATTGACGACTACCAATATTCACAGCTGGCACACCCAAATAAGATGCTTCTCTAATAGCACAGCTTGAATTACCAATAATTACACTCGCCTTATTTAATAACCTTAGGAAATCCTCAACGGCCATATTTCTAAAAAAGTGAATATTTTCAGGGCTATAATTTTCTCTATATGAGCGAATAGCTTTTGAAGTTGCGTCACTACCAGCATCAATATTTGGCCAGAACCACAAAGTTGGAATACCAAGTTCATGAACCGTTTTTAGTGTCACCATACTCTGTTCAAGTGCGTCACCATATTCTGTAGTAACAGGATGTTGCATAACAATTAAAAAATCTTCATCTAAAACTGGGTGTGCTCCTACACCGCCATATCTATCATAAATTTTAAAATCAATTTCAGGTGAATCTATGATTTTTTGACACAAATCCGTACTTGGGCATCCTGATAAAATGACTTTCTCAGGTTGTTCCCCCATGCGCAAAATAAAATCACGTGCACATTCAGTTGCAGGAAAATGAATATCTGCAAGTTTTGTGATGGCATGACGAACTTTTTCATCAATATTACCCGTCACTTCTCCGCCCTGCGCATGAGCAATCGGGATGTTCATATATGCCGCAGGTATAGCCGCCGCCATCTGCTCATAACGATCAGCCATAATAAATACAATATCGGGTTTTAAACGATCATAGGCACTGGCGAATTCTATTAGCCCTAATCCTGTAGTTTTTGCGGATGTTAAGAGGTTTTCTCCTTCCACAATCATATAAATTCGCTCATCAATCTTAAAACCATCTTTTGTAATAAGATCTTCCATTTCACCATAGCGTGTGAGTAGTGCAGAGCCAGCACAAATGAGCTGCATTTCTAAATCTGGGTGACTATTGATAGCATAAAGGACTGGACGTATTTTTGCGTAACTGGTTCTTGCTGTTAAAACAACACAGACTTTTCTCATAATATTCTCTTTTATTCAGGCCAATCCTAGGCAATATTGCGGCTTTATATTCATTCTCATCTATACAAAGAATGTTACATTTTATATCTTCATAGTGATTAGCGTGTCAATTATATCGAGTTTTAGGCTTTGAAAATCTCTCACAAAATAAAATCTATTCTTATAAAACTCTGCAAACGCATTGGTGAAACCAGCCCTATTCTTATTAACTGGTCAGAAATGTATGATTTAAAACCAAGTGCACAATTACTTGATACTATGAGAATCAGTAAAGATTTAATTCCTACGAATGTAGATGCACCAAGTAATCAAGATATTTTAATCCTAGCCCCCCACCCTGACGACGAAGTTATTGGTATGGGTGGTACTTTGATTCAAATGATCCAGAATAACTGCCGTGTCAAAGTTTTGTATATAACTCTCAGTGATGACGAAGCACTTGTAAAAGAAGCAACTGACGCATCAAAAAATGTTGGTTATGAAATCGAATTCCTAGGACTAGAGAAAAGAAATATCTCACTTGATACTAGCGCCCTTGAAAAATTTGCTCATAAAATCAACATGACAAATGCAAAACATCTCTTCATTCCCTTTATGCTAGATGATCATGATGACCACAGGCGTGTATCGGAGCTGTTGCAAAAAGCTTATCATCAAGGACTTATAGAGACGAAGTTTTGCATATGGGCTTATCAAGTTTACACAGCCTTGCCGCTTAACTCAGTGGTTGATATCACCAATGTGATAAGTAAGAAAATAGAAGCCATTCGTTATTACCGTTCACAATTTAAATCACGGGACTGGGCTCATTTTGCACAAGGTTTAAACGCATTTAATATGCGATTTTTATCTGGTAGAAATGATGCTTCCTACGCTGAAGTTTTTTTCAGAGCCTCACTAAAAAACTATATAAAAATGTGCGATAGCTATTTCGGACATAACTCTGGATCTTGTTATGAATTACAATCTTATAAAAATTGAAAATCAAGATGACCCGCTAAATCAAGCAAGCGATAATTTTATTTCTACAAAGAATATGCCAGATTATAGTTCCTCACACTGGCAAAAAATTATCGATAGTACCTATGCTTATAATACCGCTCGCTTTTGTGTGATCGGTGAAGATAACCAAATTCATGGCACATCCCTTATCTATTATTGCCCCAAGACAGGCAAAGCTTTTACACCGCGCTTTGGTCTTTGCGCCGACAATCAAGACGTTTTCAACATCTTAGCGAAAGCCATTAAAGATTTTAGTACAGAGCATCAATTTAAAGACGTTTTAATAACTTCAGGTCATGACCCCTTTCAATCTGAAAAGCCCTACTGGCATAAAAAGAATATATTCATCCCGCTAGAATATGAAACACAAGAAAAGCTATGGGACGCAGTACCAAAGAAAACTAAAAACATGATACGTAAAGCTGAGAAAAACGGGATCACCATTCGCATATCTCATAATGCTCTCGAGAGCTTTTATCCGTTGTACCAATCTCATATGCTTAGTAAACAGCTAAAAATTAAACCGCGTATGTATTTTGAAAAACTTCAAAATGAGATGAAAGAAAAACTTGTTTACGTTGAAGCGCGGCATAATGGTGAAATTGCTGGCTATATGATTTTTTTAAATAATGCCCATAACGCAAGCTATCTATACAATGTATGTGAACATAGCGCGGCGCGTGACGGTGCCAATAACCTAATGATGTGGAATGCCTTTTGTTATTTCTACGAACAAAACAAAAAATTTATAGAGCTAGGGGAATCCAGTGAAAATAGTCCCGTTTACAATTTTAAAAAACGCCTCACTAAAGAACCACGCATAGAAGACATATTTTATGTTCAGCTCTTACAATCCCAACAGAGAAGCCTATCCGAAAAAATTATAGGAAAACTACATGCGTTCCAAATGAAAGTACTCCCTTACATGCCGGAAGCGATGCAAACACACATCCTACTTAAAGAGGACTCTATCGGCCGTGTTATATAAAATCATAGATTGGCGTATATATACTTCTTATAAAAAAGATCCTCAAAGCATGAGTGATCAAGAAAATAGTCTCATAGAACTTACAAAGGATTACTTTAATAAGGATCCACTGTTTACAGAAAAAAATCGTAAAGATAGGTATATAGAGCGCTTACAAGACGGTCATCGATGTTATGCATACACCCAGAAAGGTAAAATAAGCGCCTATTTCTGGGTCTCAGATTCAAATGCTAACTTAACTCAATTTGCTTTTAAGATTAAACTCAGTATTCCTAAAAATACCGCCTATATATGGGACTGTAGAACAGCGCCTGACTTCAAGCGCCAAGGGCTTTACTCCATGGGCTTATCAGAAATAAGCCGTATTTATTCTGATAAATATCTCAGCATTAATTGTATAAAACATAATATCGCGTCAAAACGTGGAATTGAAAAAGCTAACTTTATCAAACATACCCATATTATGGCTGTTATTCTCCTTCAGAAATATTCATTTTGTTGGTTATCAAAATACCCGTTTAAGATTTATATAAACTCTATTGATATGCATCGCCTAATAGATTAAGGATTGATGCATAAAGAGAGGTTATCGATGTCAGAGTTTAAAATAGATGTTGCGGTAATTGGCTGCGGCTATTGGGGAAAAAACTTAGTTCGTAATTTTCATGAAATTGGTGCTCTCAAAGCTATATGTGATTTTGATCCAACAACCGCTGAGAAATTTGCTCAGCAATATGAAGTTCAAGCGCTGAGCTTACAAGAGATTTTAAACGCAAATGATATTCAAGCGGTCGTTATTGCCGCGCCTGCCGCCCAACATTTCAATATTGCAAAACAAGCGCTTGAAAAAGGAAAGCATGTTTTTGTAGAAAAACCACTTTCTTTATCTGTTAAAGAAGGTGAAGAGCTCTGTGAAATCGCAAAGCAAAACGATCTTATTCTTATGGTTGGGCACTTACTGCATTATCACAGTGCTTACCAGAGTCTTAAAACTTTAGTTGAAGACGGCACCTTGGGTGATCTTCGTTATATATATTCTAACCGTCTAAATTTAGGAAAAGTCCGCCGCGAAGAAGATATACTCTGGTCTTTTGCACCTCATGATATTTCAATGATATTAGACCTTATGGGCGAAGAGCCTAAAAACGTTGATGCGAAAGGCGGCTTTTATCTCTCTGAAAATATTGCCGATGTCACGACAACACATCTAACATTTTCTAATAACCGAAAAGCACATATTTTTGTATCATGGCTACACCCGTTTAAAGAGCAAAAGCTTGTTGTGGTGGGCTCAAAAGCAATGGCGGTCTTTATTGACGGAGAGCCATGGAATCAAAAGCTACAGCTCTATAAACACAATATTGATATCACCGATGAAACCGCTGCGCCGCTAATTGATAAAGCTGATGTTGAATATGTTGACGTACCTGAAAGTGAGCCTCTCAAGAATGAATGTTTACATTTTCTAGAATCTATAAGCACTAAAGCGCAGCCCATTACCAATGGTGAGGAAGGACTTCGTGTGTTAAAAGTACTAGAAGCCTCAACATCCGCTATAGAGAAACATAATGAGCAATCAAAATTACTATGCGCATGAGACCGCTATCATTGATGATGGTGTCGAAATTGGTAAAGGGTCAAAAATTTGGCACTTCACACACATACTTGGTAACTGCCGCTTAGGTAAAGATGTAGTTGTCGCGCAAAATGTTATGATTGGGCCAGACGTGTCTGTCGGTGATGGCTGTAAAATCCAAAATAATGTCAGCCTTTATAAAGGTGTTTCATTGGAAGAAGGTGTATTTTGCGGTCCATCTTGCGTTTTTACCAATGTAAAAAACCCAAGGGCGATGGTAGAGCGTAAAGAAGAGTTCTTAAATACCCCTGTTGGGAAATGGGCGACTATCGGTGCCAACTCGACAATTATTTGCGGCACAAAAATTGGTGCTTATGCCATGATTGGCGCAGGGGCCGTCATAACCAAAGACGTCAAACCACACGCTGTCATGATTGGTAATCCAGCGAAACAATCAGGCTGGTGTAGTCATGCCGGTGAAATATTGGATGAAAACTTAATTTGCCCGCGTGAAAATAGACAATATAAAATTGAAAATGAACAGCTAGTGGAAATAGAGAATGAGTAGTAACGCAGCCTTAAAACCCGTTGAAAATATCGCCTTTATCGATCTTGCCGCTCAGCAAGCACGTATTAAAGACAAAATTGATAATGCGCTGAGTACAGTTCTTGCTCATGGTAAATATATTATGGGTCCAGAAGTTAAGCAGTTCGAAGCTGATCTCTGCAGCTATACAGGCGCGAAACACACGATTAGTTGCTCCAGTGGAACAGATGCACTTGTCATGGCTCTAATGGCTTTAGGTGTTCAAGCTGGTGACGCCGTTTTTGTACCCTCCTTTACATTCGCAGCCACAGCCGAAGCAGTTGCCATTTTAGGGGCTATCCCTGTTTTTGTAGATGTTGATGCCAAGAATTATAATATTGATCTATCTAGCCTAGAAGCTGCCTATGAAACGAACGCCGCACTCAACCATAAAGCCGTAGGTATCATTGCGGTTGATTTATTTGGCTTGCCTGCCAATTACGAAGCTTTGAATTCATTTGCTGAGCAAAAAGGACTCTGGGTTATGGCCGATAGTGCCCAAAGCTTAGGTGGTCGATCTAATAATCAGAATGTTGGGCAAATGGCACGCGTAACAACCACAAGCTTTTTCCCTGCAAAACCTTTAGGCTGTTATGGTGATGGCGGTGCGATCTTTACCGATGACGATGATCTTGCTGCTAAATTGCGCAGTATACGTGTGCACGGTAAAGGTAATGATAAATATGATAATGTACGTTTGGGAGTGAATGGCCGTTTAGATACACTCCAAGCTGCAATATTAATTGAAAAACTTAAGATCTTTCCTGAGGAAATAGTAAGCCGTAACCGTGTAGCTGCCTACTATAATGAAAATCTATCCGACATCATTCAAACGCCTTTCATGGACGATCAAACAACATGTGCTTGGGCACAATACACACTTCAGCTCTCTGAGAAGAACAGACAAGATGTGCTTGATCAATTAAAAGCTGCCAGCGTTCCAACAGCTGTTTATTATCCACTGCCGCTTCATCAGCAAACATGTTATAAAGATTATCCAAGTGCACCAGATATGAGCACATGTGAGAAGCTCTCACAAACAGTGTTTAGCCTGCCGATGCACCCATATTTAAAGCCTGATACTCAAGATTATATTATTCAAGAAGTGCGTAAAGCACTAACCTAATGCCATGAAAATTCTTTTCGTCTGCAGATTATATTCAGGATTTGAAGAAAGCCTGCAGAATGGTGTTTGGAAGCCCAAAGGGGCCCCTACAATTGCTAGGATGATTGAACATTTAGACGCATCCAAAGATCATGAATTAGAATTAATTTTCACACAAAAAGGGGCTAGCGATACTCTTTATCCCTCCCATGTTGAAATAGAGGGGCTTGCTCTCAAACTTCATGTGCTAAGGGGGCATAACCATTTACCGGCTTGGCTAGGGAAATTTAGAGAAAAGCTCAGTGACCTGTATCAAGCGAGCCAAATTATATGGGCGTATCATAGGATCAAACCCGACATCGTTTATTGTGACCGCGTGAATATTTTCCCCGCTTCCTTACTTGCCCGCTTCACAAATGCACGTGTCATTTGGCGTGTTATGGGCGTTTTAGAAGAAATGCATCAAGCGGTGAAATCAGATCACTGGCGTGCGGCACTTTCTCGTTTTATGTGGAGAAGCCCGTTTAAATCTGTTATCTGCACCTTGGATGGTTCAGGCGGTGGGCCGTGGATGGATCACGTCTTATCTAAAAACACTCCTCGTCATTTACTTCTAAACGGTGTGAATAAAAACTTAAAAGAGGAACAGGTCAATCTACTTCCTCATAAGGGCGTAAAAATGCTATTTGTTGGGCGCCTAGAAGCGCTCAAAGGTATAGAAGAGTTCGTGGATGCCTTCTACAGCGCAGCCGAGACGCATAAAAATTTACATGCTGTGATCGCAGGTGATGGCAGTTTGAAAAATAAATTGATAGAAGATGCAAAGAACAAAGGTTATGCGGATCGTGTACATTTCCTTGGCAGTATTAGCGCGCCTGAACTTAAATATACTCGTCAAAATACGGACTTTTATGTTTCACTCAATAAACAAGGCAATCTTAGTAATGTAAATCTTGAGGCATTATCGGATCACTTACCAACAATCGTTCCATGTTCTCATACAGACAAAGGTATAGACATAGATACGGACAAGCTTGTTCCTGATGATGTGTTTTACCGTTTTGGTACAGTCGGTGATACTCAGGCGCTCTCTAATGCTATATCACATCTCATGGACGAAAAAGTACGCGCATCGTATAGGCAGGCCGCACAAAAATGCGCTGCACATATTCTACCGAGCTGGACTACCCGTATTGAGCAGGAACTACAAATTTATGAAGATACAAAGCCCTATGATTTTGCTCTGACGATCGCGGATTTAGGCTCTGGCGGCGCGCAAAAAATCGCAGTTTCACTCATGAATGATCTAAACCAAGCCGGTAAAAAAATAGCTCTTATTACCCTTAAAGATAATAAGAGTGACTTTCATAAATTACCGCAAAATATCAAACGCATTACCCTAGAACATTGTAATGAATATAAAGGCATACTAGCCAATCTACTTCGTATATATAAAATTCGAAAAGCCCTTAAAGACACTGGTGCAAAATGCGTCATAAGTTTTATTGCACCAACCAATATATTATGCGTATGGGCCGCTTTGGGTTTAAATAATCGTCTCATTATTTCAGAGCGCAATGACCCTACTCGCCAGAGCTTTGGCCAAATGTGGGATAAACTTAGACGCCTCAGCTACCGCTTCGCTGATAGAGTTACAGCCAATAGTCAAAATGCAGTTGAAAGCCTTAAAGCTTATGTCCCAGAGCATAAACTTCATTATGTTCCCAATGCATTAACGCCGCCGCCTAAACTGAATAAGCAAAAAGATAAAACAATTCTGATTGTGGGGCGTTTACATGAGCAAAAATCTCACCAAACGCTTCTGAAAGCTTTTGCAAAAGTGCACCAAGATCATCCGGACTGGACACTCATTATCGCTGGAGAAGGTCCACTTGATAATCAGCTCAAAGAACAAGCCGCGCAATTAAATATTGCGGACGCTACTACATTTACTGGCGTTGTGAAAAACCCATATAGTCTCTATGAAACCGCTTCCATTTTTGTATTACCATCGATCCATGAAGGCACTCCCAATGCCCTTTTAGAGGCAATGAGTTGTTCATGTGCACCAATCATAAGTGATGCATGCGAAGGGGCGATGCCCTTTGTAAAGCATGAAGAAAGCGGACTTATTTTCAAGACAGGTGATTATCAACAACTCGCTGATCAGCTTAACTCTCTCATTTCAACGCCTGAAAAGATAGTTCAGTATTCAACCGCAGCAAAAGAACATACAAAACCATTATATTCTCGCTCAACAATTGAGATATGGGATGATGCTATTAATGCAAAGGGGCAATCATGATCAATATACATGTACTTAGTCCCGGTTTCACAAATCCAAATAGCACGGCCTTTCTTATGCCATTTATCATCTTTCGCTCTGCACTTAAAGAAGCGGGATATCACATTCGGATTTTTTCTGACTACAAAGATGGTATAGAGGCATGCGACTATCTCTTCATTGATAGTAAAACACATAAGAAAGATTGGAACGCACGTTACGATCAAACATTAGAAAAACTCTCATATTATAATGCAAAAACCAAAGTGATCTGGTGCGATCAAGCCGATAGTAGCGGTACATTTCTTGGTCAAGTTCTTCCCCATATCCATAAATATTTAAAAGCACAGCTCTTAAAAGACAGAAACCAGTACTTAAAATCGCATTATGCCTCGCGTATATATGCACAATATTACCATGAAAAATATGGTATCCAGGATGAACAGGCTTATATTCAAGAACCTGTAAAAGACCAAAAAGACCTATCCAAGCTCGATATTTCATGGAATTCCGGTTTAATGAATTATGGGCTTTTTGGCCCCTACTCTCAGCGCTTAAGAGAACATATCCCAATTAACGCGCTTCTATATTTTGCAAAACCTCTTAGAAAAGCAAGCGCGGAACGTCCAATGGACATCACGTGCCGCATGGGTATTTCCTATCCGCGTGAAACAATGCGTTTTCAACGTTTAAAAATACGAGAACTCTTAAAAGATCACCTTCCTACTAATAAATTATCGAGACGTGCCTATTTCAAAGAACTGTGTGAAAGTAAAATCTGCATTTCTCCCTTTGGTTTAGGCGAAATCACGCTCAAGGATTTTGAATGCTTTTTAACAGGCTCATTATTGTTAAAACCACAAATGAACCATATGCAAACATGGCCAAACTTATACGAAGACAAAGTCACATACATAGCCCATAGCTGGGACTTAGATGATGTGCTGGAACAAATAGAATGGGCGCTCAATCATGAAAAAGAGCGTATAGAAATAGCACAGAACGGACAAAATCGTTACCTCGACTACACACTAGGTTTAGGAGCTAGCGATCGCTTTGTCGAACATTTCAAACAGATAATAACAACTTAAGCAGTAAGCATGTCTTCGAACTGCTTCATCACGCGCGGCAGGGAAAAAGCATCCGGCAAAAGAGAATGTGTATTTTGATTGTGTTTTGTTTTTTGCATCTGCTGAATAAATTCGTTCATATCCTGCGTTATCACGAGGTCTCCATCGCGGGTATATTTACCAATATCAGATACCCCGCCAGCATCCACAATAGCAATAGAAGGCACTGCACTACAAAGTGCTTCTAAGACCACATTGGGCATCCCCTCCCAGCGTGAGGGTAATAACAAACAATCGGCGTAAGATGCACTCATCCAGGGTTTATCGTCATAGCCTTTCAAAATGACCTTATTTGATAGGTCATATTTAGCAATTAAAGCTTCAAGATCAGCTCTAAAAGGCCCCTCACCTATAATCTCAAGTGTCCAATCAAAATCTGGCTTAAAATCAACCACCATATGTTCAATCAGCCTATCGTAGCCTTTCTCATAGGATAAACGTCCAACACATAAAAAACGAATTGGATCACTTGGATTGCTAGGTGTACGTGTTTTGAATTTAACGCGCGCTTGGTCAACTGGATTAAACAAAATCTCATGATTCTTGGTAGAGATTTTTACTAAACCTTTAAACTCATCAATCATTTGTGAGCAATTACTAATCACTTTATTAGCAAGCGGATACAACCCCTTATACACGAACCAGCACGCACGACCTTTAAGACCATAGCCGTTTAAGATCGAGGATGGCAAAGCCGCTTCGCGAACAAACACTTTAACCCTCGGAAAAAAAATCTTCATCAAAATCGCAAGCGCATTACTATGCACCATTGTTGTGAAGATGACATCTGGCTGAACCTCTTTCACCAGTTTAAGCATTTTAAAAACGCTAGATTTAATCGACGAACAATCTAGAGAATAAAAAGGAATCTCATCATCAATCCAATCACGAAATGGACCCTCATTTTTTACAACAACGAATTCAGGCTCAAAACGTTCACGATCGAGATTATTCATCAACGTAATAAGAATACGCTCAGCACCACCCGCACACAATGAGGGTAAAAGAAACAAAACTTTAGTTTTTTTAGAGTGTTTCATAAATCACGTTGCCAGAAAAATCACGTTCTTTCCATGTGGATTTAATATCATAAACAACAGGTTTTACAGATGTTTCATCAGCACCAATCAACGTAAGAATTTCTGCTTCGGTCATGTCCTGATAAATTTTATGATTAACAGCGAGACACACACAATCATAGTGCTGCCCCTTTGGAAGAGCTGTAAGAATTTCAAGACCATATTCATGAATAACTTCATCAGGTTGAGCATGCGGGTCATGTACATCGACATTATAACCATAGGATTTGAGTGTATTTACAACATCTATAACTTTTGTATTCCGAACATCATTGATGTTTTCTTTGAATGTAAAACCAAGAACAAGGATATTCTTTTGCGCCTTATTTGCATCACTCTGGGAGTTCAAGAAATGATCAATTCTTTGCGCGATATATGGGCCCATATTATCATTAATATCACGGCCCGATAAAATTACCTTAGGATCATGGCCAATGTCCTGAGCAGATTTTGCTAAATAATACGGATCAACACCGATACAATGACCACCAACCAAGCCAGGGGTAAAAGGAAGGAAATTCCATTTCGTACGCGCAGCTTCTATAACATCATATGAAGATAATCCCATCTTATTTAAGATAACAGTAATTTCATTCATAAAAGCAATATTGATATCACGCTGCGCGTTTTCAATCGCTTTAGATGCTTCTGCTGTTTTGATGTTTTTGGCTTTGAAGATATTGCCACCATTCATTTGTCCATAAAGCTCAACTAATAAATCAGCCGCTTCTTCTGTCTGTGCAGCGACAACTTTTGTTATATTTTCAACCGTATGAACTTCATCACCTGGATTAATGCGTTCAGGTGAATATCCAAGAATAAAACCTTCACCAGACTTTAAACCGCTTTCTTTTTCCAAAATAGGGCCACAAATATCTTCAGTTACACCAGGATAAACTGTGCTCTCATAAATAATAATATCGCCCTTATTAATAATTTTGCCAAGAGCCGCACTCGCCTTTTCAACGATCGCAAGGTCTGGTTCATTCGTCTCATCAATCGGTGTTGGCACCGTTACAATATAAATGTCACAATCAGCTATATCATTAATATCATCTGTAAATTGACAGGTAGAAGATCGCAACACAGCCTGTTTCAATTCGCGGTTACTATCCCAACCATCTTTCAGCTCTTGAACACGAGTTTTGTTCACATCATAACCAAATACTGTTCCATATTTAGCAAGCGCCACAGCCAATGGCATTCCTACGTAACCAAGTCCAACAACAGCAATTTTCATTTTTTTCAGATCATAAGTCATGACGATTTTTTAAAGAATACCTTATTACAGTTCAAGTGTGTTATTGATTGCCCAACTCTGCGCCATTAACACAGTCCAAAGAGCTGTGTGATTATCTACTTTTCCACTCAGAAAGTCATGCCACATTTTTTGAATTTTTTGTTTTTCATACAAGTTTGTAGGCGTGTTGATTAAGTCCTGTGCCCAATCCTTTAAATCCCCTTTTAACCATTCTGAAATAGGCGGTGTAAAACCCTGTTTAGGCCTATTGATCAAATCCTCTGGCACATAATCGCAAAGCAATTGATAAAGGGGTTTTTTACCCCTGCCCTGCCCTTCAAAAATTTTACTTTCAATAGGCATACGCCAAGCATGTTCGATGACCTCTCTATCTAGAAGAGGACTTCGAACTTCAAGAGAAGTAAACATCGATGCCCTATCAACTTTTACTAAAATATCATCCGGTAGATATAGATGTGTATCTATGTACATCATACGCTCATAGCCGTTTAAATGCGAAGGTATATCAAACATGATACAGGGCTGTTTAATCGCTGTATTAACACTCAAAGTTCTAAGCACGGCTTCGTCAAAACCACGCTCTTTTATAAACCCAGCAATCGAGTGTATACGCTTACCATTTAGGCCTATTTTATTATACAAGCTCTGTGGAGGGGCTCTCAAAATATTTGACGATATACCTTTTAAACACGAAGGGAATTTATCGCTAAATGATAAGAGTTTTTGAAGCATAAAATAGCGCTTATATCCACAAAAGACCTCATCCCCACCATCCCCACTTAAAGCTACTGTCGTATCTTTTTTTGCCTGCTGACAAAGCGCTATTGTTGGGATCTGAGAATAATCTGAAAATGGTTCATCATAGACTTTAAAAAGGTCCGGAATAATCTTCTGTGTTTCAATCTCATTGACATGATATGTAGTGTGGTCCGTACCTAAATGTTGAGCTATTCTCTCAGCATGTTTTGACTCATCAAGTGCTGTATCCTGAAAGCCAATCGAATATGTTTTGATCGGTTTAGATGATTGTTCCTGCATTAAAGCACTGACTAACGAACTATCAATTCCGCCTGATAAAAACGCACCAAGCGGTACATCAGAAACCATCCTTTGCTTAACTGTCCGCATTAAACACTCACGCAAATCATATGTGTCCGCACCTGTATCGGCAGTGTTTAATTCCCAATACACTTCCTGCTTACTAATTGATATTAAATGATTTTTTGTGTTCACATCATTGATGGACAGCGTCAAGATATGACCGGGCTTAATTTTATATACACCCTCATAAATACTCAAATGCGAGGGAATAAAACCAAAATAGTTATATTGCCTGAATGCCTCTTCACTCATTCTCAAAGAGCTTTGGTCAAGTGGTAAGAGGGATTTTAACTCAGATGCGAACGCAAAATATGGACCAACATAACCAACATAAAGCGGCTTTTTTCCTATATGATCTCTTATCAAATGCAGGCGCTTTTCTTTTTTATCCCAGAGGGCAATAGCAAACATACCTTTGATAATATCAAGCGTTCTTCGCAGCCCAAGCAACGCGAATGATTCTAATAAAACTTCTGTATCACTCGTGCCCTTATAGCGTGTCTCTGGGGCTATTGTTGCGATAGATTTTTGCAATTGATCTTTGTTGTAGATCTCGCCGTTAAAGATCATGATAAAACGATCATTTTGTGAATGCATGGGCTGCGCACCAGCTTCAGATAGATCTTGTATAGATAACCTTCGATGTCCTAAAAAAAGAGGTGTATTTTCATCATGCCAATGGCCATCAGCATCAGGGCCGCGGTGTTGAATTTGATCCGTCATTTTGCGGATCAGTGCCCTGCCCTCTTCGATATTCAACGAAGAATTTAAGGACCAAAAACCCGCAATACCGCACATATTTATGCCGCCTTTATTTTATAATAATCTTTATACCACTCGATAAATTTAGGAATACCTTCCTTAATTGTAGTGGTAGGTGTATAGCCTGTTAAATCCTGTATAGCTGAGATATCGGCGTATGTTTCAGGGACATCACCTGGCTGCATTGGCTTAAAATCAATCTCTGCTTTTTGTCCAAGCTCACTTTCAATGATTTGAACATAATCCATCAATTTTTCACTGCGGTTATTACCAATATTTAAGACACGCCATGGCGCTTGATGGTCCTCACGTACAGGCGGGTTTTCTAACGCCCCTAATACACCTGTGACTATGTCATCGATATAAGTAAAGTCACGTTTCATTTCACCGTTATTAAACACCGGTATAGGCTTGCCGTCACAAATATTCTTAGTAAAGATAAAGAGCGCCATATCAGGGCGCCCCCAAGGGCCATACACGGTAAAAAACCTTAAGCCCGTCTGAGGCAGGTCAAATAGATGACTATAGGTATGGCTCATCAGCTCATCTGCACGCTTTGTGGCAGCATATAGTGAAATTGGCTTATCAACTGAATCTTCTGTCGAATAAGGCAATTTTTTATTTCCGCCATATACAGACGACGAGCTGGCGTAAACAAGGTGCTTAAATCCCTCAGTATGGCGGCACATTTCCATTATTGTGACATGTCCCATACAGTTGCTTTGAATATAGCTATATGGGTTTTCAAGTGAGTAACGTACACCCGCTTGCGCCGCTAAATGAACGACTTCTTTAAAGGGCCCCTGCTCTGCCCACATTTTTTCCATGGCAGCTTTATCTTCGATATCAGCTTTTACAAATTCAAAATCATTAAAATTATCAAGCTGCTGAAGACGTGCACGCTTTAATTCAGGATCATAATAGTCATTAAGATTATCAACACCGACAACCTTACGCCCAGCCTGCAATAAACGTAAAGCTGTATGAAAGCCAATAAAACCTGCTGCGCCCGTGATTAAAACCGGTGAATTATCCATGAATTATTCCTACAAAAATCACAATAAATGTGAGTTTTAGCAGGCTAACCAAACTTTGCCAATAAGAAGACTATCTTTTCAGTAGGATATGTACAGCTTTAACCAAAGAGCTTTTGCCAAAATGTTTTATTCTGTTCTTGCTCTAAGGCCTTTTTCAATGCCCTATTCTGCTTAATCGCTTTTTGTGCTCGTAATTTATCTTGCTGAGCCGCCTCTTCTTGGTTAGCAATGCGTGCTTCAAGTGCGTTCATCGAGCTTTTCCATTGCTCTTCGCCCTCTTCTTTCTTGCTTTTATCTTCTAGCAAAATTGTAAGTCGGCTTTGGCTTTCCTGTGATTTTTCAAGCGTTTCTTTAAGATGTTCTATTTGACCTTCTAAAATTTCACGCTCACGCTTTTGTGATAATTCAAGCAGCTCAACTTGTTTCTTAAGTGCTGCAATCTCAGCCGTATCAAATACTGTTTCAACCTGTTTAGCTTGTGCGTTTAAATCTGTACGGGATTGTTCAGAATTTGTGTCCGCTTTTACACGGTCGCCATATACGCGGATAAGTTCAGAGACATCGACTTGCGGGTTACCATCCGCATCTTCTCCAACAGTAATGCCCTTTTTTTCAATATGACGATAAAAAGTTGCACGTGTAACGCCTACCATTTCTGCGGCTTTTGAGATGTTTACTTTCATATGTTTAACCCTGTTTAATTGATACAAGTATAGACACTGTTTCAGTGTATAATAAGAAAATCATTTTTAAATAGCCACAAAAAACATGTTTTAGCGCCAAAATACTGTGATTCCTTACATACACACACAGTGTCCGGACCTGTACAGCGGTGTAAACAGGGTTAAGCACTACATAAACAGTTCGGTGTATAGTGGGTGTATAATACATGTAAAAAACCTAGTATTTACAGGTGTTCAATAGTGACCGGTATGTTTAGGCGCAATACGTATAGCTGTGGATAGTATTGTATAACAGGCTGTATCATGTTAGTGTTTAGTCAATTCCGATTCTCAAATTCTCTGAGAATCATCATTTCAACCACTCTTTCAATTCAGGGAGAGCCATATAGCGTAAAGCACAAATAAGAAAAAACCGCCTAATCTCCGGCAAGAGATAGGGCGGCTCATTAAAAATTTCATATACTGAAATCCAATAAATTCAACACCTTCAGTATATGTTTTGACCGAATCGAATGCAACTATTTATTAGGTTTGCAAACGCTTTTTTATGACTTATTCACAGAGAGTTACGCTGGCTATGAAATAATGAAGCATATTACTGATTTAAATAGCTATATCGCAGGCGCAAGCATAATAGGGCAGGGGACTTTGAAACGTCATAGTAACCCTATGCCTATGCCAAAGGAGTTTGATCCTTATATTCTACCCGTGAAACAAGATTTCGTTAAGGATGCGAGGCTGATGCCAGGTACGCGTCTTATGCTTATGCTCATTTCTGGTTGGGCAGGGCAGGGGAGTGC
>CENJ01171893.1_pt1 | contig 68881 bp, 64 predicted proteins | sample 356161 | NCBI WGS metagenome assembly CENJ01 (sample SAMEA2619531, study PRJEB7988) | marine metagenome | biome: marine biome (ENVO:00000447); feature: surface water layer (ENVO:00002042); material: "saline water (ENVO:00002010), including plankton (ENVO:xxxxxxxx)" | depth 5 m
CAGCAGATATGGCCAAGCGCGGCTTTAAATATGTAAGCGTGGGTCGCCCAGCCTAAGCCTGACGGGCTTCTGGCTGCTGCTCATCAACTTCAGGCTGGCGCAAGCGGACGACATCTGACCAGGGAATGATGATGGTGAATACCGTACCATCATCAGGCGCGCCTTCAGCCTCAATCCGCCAGCCATGATTGGCAATCAGTTCAGCACAGGTGGCAAGGCCAATCCCAACGCCTTCTCGGTCATGATTTTCTCGGTTGAAGAGTTCGAAGATCCGCTCTGCGGCTTCAGGCTCAAAACCGATCCCGTTATCATTGATACGGATCGCAGCGAATTCGCCTTCGCCATGGGCACTGACCTCTACGCGCAGCGGACGCTGCCTGGACGCAAATTTCATCGAGTTGGAAAGAAGATTCTGGAACACGATATCCAGAAGCATTCCATCACCACGCACGACAGGCAGCGAGCCAACGCGCAGCCACAATCCATGGCTCGCATCATCCACTGACTGCGCGGCCGACTGAACCAGATCATTCAGCGCCACATCATTCTTGTTCAGCTCAATATCGCGGCGTTTGGAATAATCCAGCAGACCATCGACGAGAAGCTCCAGTTCGGATGCGGATTTCTCTGCGATGTCCAGAAGCTCATTGCCATTGTCCGTAATGGCTTCTTCCGGGTCCTGCCGGTTCAATTCCAGCGCCATCCGGATATTCCGCAACGGATTGCGAATGTCATGGGCCACACGATGCGCAAATGAGGTCAGCTTATTGTTCGCGAATTCCAGTTCGCGGGACACTTTACGCTCTGCACGCGCACGAGCCTGAGCCTCGAACAAGTCCACACGCAGCTGACGGAAAATTTCTCGCTGCTCGCTCTCACGCGACACTTCCACCGCATAAAGCAGTCCACCACCGGACGGATGCAGACGAATAGCGCGAAGATCGACTTTGCTTTGCTCGCCCTGAAGCGAGGAATTAAATGCAGGCGTCCATGAATCTATCTGTCCGGCTGTACGGAACAATTCCCAAAGCGCATCTTCAGCGAAGACATACGACATTGGCAGGCCCGCCAGCTCCTCACGTTCGCGGAACAAAAACCGGCACGCCGCAAGGTTGGCATCGATAATTTTGCTGTTTTCATCGACCAGCAGAAACGCTTCACGGGATCGGTAGAAAAAGCTCTCAAACATCCAGCTTTCCTTGCGGATAATATTCTCTGATTTGCCGCTTCATCGGTACCGGCGTCAGATAAACAATTACGCGGCAGTTGGCATCTCCGCGCGCAATCGCGTCTTCAATTTCGACAGCCGCATAGCCTGTATTGTCGGCGGCGATGCGACCAAACACATTTGACGTCATCATGCACAACGCCGGGCGCCCGACAGCAAAATCACCGAACGGGCATCGGGAATTAGCCAGAACAATCCGATCCGGATACAGAGCTTCTATACGGAAACCGCCATTTATGCGTTTTTTGAGATCAACGAGCACCGCAGCGAGCGTATCTGCCTCAAGCTTGGACACCCCCAGATTTTTCAGATACTCGGCATTCATGCGGTCCGCCATGCGCGACCCTACGACCGCGATAAAGCTCTCCGCATCTTCCTGACCGACAGCATCCTGAAGCAGTCCCATCAATTCCGCGAGCAGTTCGGTCAGGAAACCAATCTGATCGCGCGAAATGGACAGCCCGGAAAAATCCAGCCGAGTTTCTGTCTGCATACGCATCCGCTTTCTCCGTTGCAGAACCCAGAAGGTTTACAGCTAGCCTCAGTCAAAGCAGAGTCAAACGTATCCACCCCCAGGATCAAAACGAGCTATATCCACGCAAGCACAACTTTTGGTTAAATTTTGGGCCGAAAACATTACGGCTGATCAAAATGCCTAAATTTCCAACAGAAAAATCAATGTATAGTGGCTCCTCTGCATCAAACAACACAACCAGAGCGCAATTCAGTCCGCCGTCGAATAAAGTCGATTCGAAAAAAATGAGCCAGCTGATCAGTTTGGACCGGAATGCATGGCTGAAGCGCCGATAGTCGCCGTACTGGACGCCTGCGTTCTGGCAGGCTCAGTCCCAAGACATCTTCTGTTGAGTTTCGCAGAGGCAGGCCTTTTCGCCCCTGTCTGGTCTGACCGTATTCTGCGTGAAACTGAACGCGCCATTCCGAAGACTTTCGCTAATGCCGCTGCGCCTCCCGAAGATGCCGCAGCGCATGCTGGCACTGTCTGCCAGCTCATGGTCGAAGTGTTTCCGTGCGCGATACCAGAAACGCAGATCGCCCCGGAGCGCCTTCCGGACCTGCCCGACCCGGACGACCGGCACGTTGTCGAAACAGCGCTCGCCTCATCTGCTGGCTATATCGTCACCGACAATCTGAAAGACTTTCCAAAGTCGGCCCTCCAGCCCTTAGGCATCACCGCGATCAGCGCCGACCGGTTTCTGGCGCAACTGGCAGAAGATCAGCCCAAAGAGACACGCGCCTGCTGTAACCAGCTGATCGCGCGCGTCCACGCGCCAGACTTTGACTTTCAGGCCTTCACAGACCGGCTAAAAACGCTCGGCTTTCGTCGTTTCAGACAGATTGTGAGCAGTTAAATTGTCGCCCGCGCCAATCTGGCGCTTTTCTGGAAGCCCAACCGGGTTTAGATGATAGCCATGACTGATCAGATCGACACCCAGACATCGCCCGGCGAAGACACCGAAGCCACTGTTTCCTTTGGCTTTGAAGATGTGAGCCCGGATGAAAAAGTTTCCCGCGTCAAAGGCGTATTCCGCTCCGTCGCTGGCAAATACGATCTGATGAACGACCTCATGTCCGCTGGCGTCCACCGGATATGGAAAGCCCACACCATGAACCGCCTGAACCCGCAACCGGGCGAGAGCTTTCTCGACGTTGCAGGTGGTACAGGCGATCTGTCACTCGCTTTTCTGAAAGCGGCCTGGGAAAAGGCTGAACGCCGCGGGCAACAGCACATCGTGACGCGCGCCACCGTATGCGACATCAATGATGCCATGCTCGCCTCCGGTCGCGAACGCAGCGAAGTTGCAAACGCCAAAGGTGAAATGGATTGGGTGTGCGGCGATGCCATGGCCCTGCCCTTTGAAGACAACACGATTGATGCGCTGGCCATTTCCTTCGGCATTCGCAATGTCGCAGACATCGACAAGGCCTTCCGCGAATTTCGCCGCGTCCTGAAGCCGGGCGGGCGTTTCGCCTGTCTTGAGTTCTCACACATGACGGCAACGCCTTTGCAGCAGGCCTATGACCTGTATTCCTTCAATGTGATCCCGAAACTCGGAGATCTGGTGGCAGGCGATGCGCCATCTTACCAGTATCTCGTGGAATCCATTCGACGCTTCCCGAAACAGGAAGAAGTTCTGCGCCGCATCGAAGCCGCAGGCTTTTCCAATGTCAGCGTGACCAATTATTCCGGCGGCATTGCAGCGCTGCATTTCGGCTGGGCGGTCTGATATGATCACTGCGCTTGCAGACTATTGGCGCCTGATGCGCGCGGGCGTCACTCTGGCCCGTCACGATGTCATTCTGCCTGCCGAATATGCCAAACGCTTGCCGCTACCGGCGAAAGCCTTTGGCAGTCTGCTGCGCAGCATGTCCGGCAAGACAGAAGGCCGTCCGGGTGAACGCCTAGCCGATGCGCTGGAATCGCTCGGGCCTGCCTATATCAAGCTCGGCCAATTTCTGGCGACCCGTCCGGATGTATTCGGCGTTGAGACAACGACCGACCTCTCACGTCTGAAAGACAAACTGCCACCCTTCCCGGACGAAAAAGCCCGCCAACAGCTGGAAGAGGAATTCGGCAAAGAAGAAGCCGCTAAACTGTTTCCGGATGTCGGCACGGCCATCGCGGCAGCGTCACTGGCGCAGGTCCACCGCATGGAAACCTCAGACGGTATGCGCGCGGTCAAAATTCTGCGCCCCGGCGTAGATCATGCGATTATGCGCGAACTGCGCGCCATGAAACGTGCAGCACGCACCATTGAAACCGTTGATCCAAATTCCCGCCGCATGGAGCCGGTCGCCTTTGTCGAAACCGTCGCCACCAGCATGGAAAAAGAGCTGGACTTGCGTCTGGAAGCAGGCGGCGCGTCCGAGTTTGCAGAGATCGCTGCCAAAACCGGCACATTCGCCGTGCCGAAGGTCGACTGGGACCGTTCCGGCAAAACCGTTCTGACAACAGATTGGGTAAATGGCACGCCGCTTACCGACACTGAAGGCCTTGCAAAACTCGACTTTGATCGCCCGGAAATGGCGAATAATGTCACGCAAGGCTTTTTGCAGGCCGCCATTCAGCACGGCGTGTTTCATGCCGACATGCATGAAGGCAATATGATCCTCGGCGACGATGGAAAGCTCTATCTCATCGATTTCGGTATTGTCGGTCGTATTGGTCTGACTGAACGCCGATTCCTTGCTGAAATTCTCGATGGCTTTATCCGCCGCGATTATAAACGCGTGGCCGAAGTCCATTTTGAAGCTGGCTATGTACCAGCCGACCGCTCCGTAGGTGATTTCGCGCAGGCGCTCCGCTCTGTGGGTGAGCCCATCCATGGCAAACCGGCAGAAGAGGTCTCCATGGGCCGTCTTCTCCTTCAGCTTCTGGATTTCACCCATACCTTCGGCATGCATTTGCGCCCCGAACTGGTTCTCCTGCAAAAAACCATGGTTCAGGTGGAAGGCGTCGCGCGCTCACTCGACCCGAACCATAATATCTGGGACGCGGCGAAGCCTGTGGTCCAGAACTGGATTCGGTCTGAATTTGGCCCGGCGGGTATGGCGAAACATTCAGGACAAGCCATTCGCAGCCTCGCCCAGCGCGCACTTCAATTGCCAGAGGTCATGGACCGCGTAGACGCGATCCTCGCAGCGCAGGAACAACAGGCTAAAAACCATCAGGGCATGCGCCTTCCGGGCTATATCAAACGGCCGGTTTCCAGCCTCGCCATTCTGTCGGTTACCATTATTGGCAGCGTGCTGATCGGGCTCGGGCTTTTCGACGCCTTCTTCTCGTAAGACGCGAGCTGGCCGGCAAATAGCAGTATGCTGAGGATTCTCAACTTGCTGGAATTTCCCCGACAGTGTTAACTTCCGGGTAACACTTTCATGGGGACGACCATGCCTAGCATCAAAATGATCTTTTCAGCCGCACTGACCATGGCGGTCTGCAGCCTTCCTGCGCTAGCGGGCGAACCGGGGACAGGATTTTATTCGCAATCCGGTCCTGCACCAGCTGCTGCGCCTCATCCCCATCATGGTGGTGATTGCTGTCGAACCCATCACGAAGCAGATGTAACGCGTGATCTGAATATTCAGTCGCTGCACACCATCCGCACGGTTCAGCCAACACCTGTCGTCACGACACGCTATTACTCAGCACCGCCTGCTACGACGAGCGGCTGCTACACGCCAAACCCGTGCGCCACGACACACGCGACAGTCACACACCCACCGGTCACCACAACGACCCGTACTGTGACCCGCGTCTATCGCACAGCGCCGCAGCCGGTTGTGACCTATTCAGCGCCTCCATCCCCGCCGCCAGCGCCAGTTGCGACACCGTGCTATGTGCCGAACCCGTGCGCCGCAGCGCCTGCACCTGTTGTGACGTATCAGCAGCTGCCAGCACATCCGACAGTGCCGGTGCCATACCCAACGCATCAGGTTGAACGCTATGACTGGCTGGCCATGGAACAGTGCCGTGAAGACACCATCCGACGCCTGCCAAACACACGCGATGGCGATCGTCAGTATTCTGTCTGCTATTCAGACCTGATGCATCTGTCTGCTTATGACCGGAATGTTGAGCTGCTCGACCGCATTGAAACGGCCTCCCGCCGCGCCTGCCGCGATCAGGGCATCAGCTCTTTCTATTCTTCCCGCGCGCGTCGCAGCTGTCAGGAAGATGCGACTGAAGATGCGGTCTACAGCGCGAACCTGCCGGGCCTTGTAGACCTCTATAACTATCGCGAGCACGGCTACACGCCGAATGTGGAAGTCGGTCGCCCGATCTATAACTGATCTCAGCTTTAGCCTGGCGCCGGGTAACGGTTTCGTTTTCCCGGTGCGCGCTATGTGAGTTTCCCTTTTCTTCAGCTCCGATCTATAGAGAGGAGGTTACGAGGGATATACATGTCAGATCGCAGCATTCTTCTCATCATTACAGGCGGGGTCGCCGCCTTTAAAAGCCTTGAGCTCATTCGTGAGCTTGGCCGTGCCGGTGTGAAATCACGCGTTATTCTGACAAAGGCCGCTCAGGAATTTGTGACTCCCCTTTCCGTTTCAGCTTTGTCTGGCGAGAAATGCTTCACAGAGCTGTTCGACCTGAATGATGAGTCCGAAATGGGCCATATCGAACTGTCGCGTTCGACCGATCTCGTCGTCGTATGCCCGGCCAGCGCAGACATAATGGGCAAGGCCGCTAACGGCCTCGCCAATGATCTTGCATCGACGGCTCTGCTCGCCACTGACAAACAGGTGCTTTACGCGCCCGCTATGAATGTCCGCATGTGGCAACACCCGGCGGTTCAGCGAAATGTCGAAACACTGCGCGCAGATGGCGCCATCGTGCTGGAACCAGATGAAGGCGTGATGGCCTGCGGCGAGTTTGGTCCGGGCCGTCTTCCGGAGGTTTCGCGCCTGAAAGAAGAAATCCTTTTCGCGCTCGCCCCGGACAAGTCTCTGGCCGGCAAACATATAGTCATCACTGCCGGTCCAACTCGCGAACCGATTGACCCGGTGCGCTATATCTCAAACCATTCCTCTGGTCGTCAGGGCTATGCGATTGCAGCGTCATTGCGCGCAAAGGGCGCTGACGTCACGCTGATTTCCGGTCCTGTCTCGATTGCACCGCCCGATGGGGTGGAGCTGGTCAAAGTCGAAACCGCACGCGAAATGCTGGCGGCTAGTGAAGCTGCCCTTCCTGCCAACGCCTTTATCTCGGTCGCAGCCGTCGCAGACTGGCGCCCCGCATCTGAATCCGACACCAAGCTGAAGCTTAAAGGCGGCGAGGAACCCGTCACCATGGCTTTTGCTGAAAACCCGGACATTCTGAAAGCCATCTCCAATCACGCCTCTCAGCGCCCGGATCTGGTGATCGGCTTTGCGGCCGAAACTCATGAGCTGCACAAGCATGCGCAGGGCAAACTCGCCCGCAAGGGATGCGACTGGATCATTGCCAATGACGTGTCCGGCGATGTGATGGGCGGCGAGAACAATGAAGTGACGCTCTTCTCCAAATCCGGTGCAGAAGCTTCCCCTCGCATGACCAAGTCACGTATTGCTGATTGGATCGCTGAGCGAATCGCGAAAGCCCTGTCCTAGCGCTTTTGCCTTGCGAGGATTTCAACATGTCTGCTGCCACCATCACGCTTCAGGTTCTGCCACTCGATCATTTTGAAGGCCTCAGCCTTCCAAAATACGAAACGACCGGCTCTGCGGGCATGGATGTGCGCGCAGCCAATCCGGCAGATGAGCCGATCATTCTGGAACCGGGCGCGCGTATTCTGGTGCCAACCGGCCTCTCCTTTGCCATTCCGGACGGCTATGAAATGCAGGTTCGCCCACGCTCCGGCCTGGCGTTCAAACATGGCATTACCTGTCTCAACACGCCGGGAACCATCGATTCAGACTATCGCGGCGAACTGAAAGTCCTGCTGATCAATCTGGGTGACGCGGCCTTTACCATTGAACGCGGCGAGCGTGTCGCTCAGCTGGTCATGGCACCGGTTACGCAAGGTTTATGGGAGGAAGTCGACGTTCTGCCGTCAACAGATCGCGGCGAAGGTGGCTTTGGATCAACCGGGAAAAGCTGATTTTTCAAATTTCCCCTTCACATAGGGCTCATGGCTTCATATATTATCGTTATTCAATAATTTTATGAACGAAAGCCAGAGATGTTTGAGATTGATTCCCCGTTCACCATGGTCGTGATTATCGTGTTTATCAGCATTCTTGGCGGCACGATAAATAACTGGATCAAGTCCCGCCGCGAAATTGCCAACACGTCAAACGATGGTGAAATGGAAGCGCTTCGCCGCGAAGTGTTTGACCTGCGCAACCGCGTTAAAACGCTTGAACGCATCGTTACCGACAAAGAGACAGACCTCTCCCGTGAGATTGAGCGCCTCTAGTCGACACACTCATAAACGGCATCAAACAGCCGTTGCGAACGCGGGTCGCCCTGTAAGTGAGCAGATTGTTTGTTCATCACATAAGCACAGGAGAGCCGGTTATCCGGGTCTCCGAAAGCGGCTGACCCGCCCCATCCTGAATGGCCCCAGCTTTCCGGGTTCGGGCCATAAAAACCCGAATTATTGCGCATCACACCGCATGCAAACTCAATGATGAAGGGCAGAACCCGGTCCTGACCCGTGGTGCGCAGGGTGAGGAAATCATTCCAGGTGTCTGAACCAATCGAGGCGCGCCCGACCTTTCCGCCATTTGCGAAAGCCGCATAGAGCTGAGCAACGCTGCGCGCCGTGCCGTGCCCGTTCGCAGACGGTATTTCAGTCTCCCGCCATTCCGTTGTGCCTCGTTCCGGCGCCGACCATGAGGTCATGAAGGCGGCCTTATTATAGCGGTTCATGGCGCCGAGTTTTGCCATTTCACGCGGGCGCTGGACCTCAGAAATACGCTCATGCTGGCTTTTCGGCGTACCAATCCAGAAGTCGATCATATCTTCACCGCCCTCAAGCGTGCCGGTGAACTCATCAGCCAGCACAGTGCCAAGCGAGCGACCCGCAAGCCGTTCAACAATCTCGCCAGCAAGATAGCCCCAGGTCAGCGGATGATAGCCGCTTGTCCCATCCGGCACGGGCAGCCAGAGCGGCTCAGTTTTAGCCAGATGCGCATTCAGCGCGCGCGGATCGAGCCAGAGCTTTGGATCGATCGCGTCTTCAAAACCGCACAAGCCGGACTGATGGCTCAGCACGTCGGCAATGGTGAGATCTTCTTTGCCCTTCGCGCCGAATTCCGGCCAGAACTCGGTCATCAGACTGTCCAGCGTCACGCCCGGGGCCTGATCGACAATATAAGCCACGACGAGCGCGGCGATGGGTTTGGTCGTTGAGAAAATCGGGGTCAGTGTGTTGGCTTCGAACAGAGCGGTTTTCTTCCGGTCGACCCAGCCCCCCTGCAAATCGACCAGACATTCCCCGTCCTGAAAGACAGCAAAGCCCGCACCCAATTCTTCATCCCGGTCGAAATTATCCTTGAACGCATCGTGTACGGCCTCAAAGCCCGGTTTCACATATCCACGAATATCGCTCATTTTCAGGCCTTTCCCGGTCGTCATCTGCCTCCATCGATTAGAGCCATTTTGCACGGCTTTCAAACCCACTCACGGCGATTTGTCAGATGAATGCCCAGACGGGATTTTTTTGGTCTTACGTTGAAATCACCGATTTCCTTTTTCGCAGAGACGCGTAAGGAATGAGACATGGCGGACGACACTCAGATGGAAGAACCAAGCGGTTCAATTCTCACAGCTCTGGATGAACTGGCTGAAACGGCACCTGAAAAAGGATTGTCGTTGAGGCAGCTATTCGACGCGCTGGATGAGCGCGCCTTTGGCGCCATTCTGTTTGCGCTCGCCCTGCCCTGCTGCATTCCGTTTCTCTATGCCGTACCGCAGATCGTTTCTCTGCCTATGGCGGCGATCGCCTTCCAGATGGTTCTGGGACGCAGCGAGCCATGGCTGCCTGAGAAATTTGCAGATCGCCGTATCGACAAAGCAGGCCTTGAGCGTATTGCCCGTTCGGGTCGCCGCTTTTTCGGCTGGGCTGAAAAGATTGTACGCCCGCGCCTCACCTTCCTTGCAAGCTCTGTCGCGGAACGCATTGTCGGCGCGCTCTTATGCCTATTCTGCGGCTCCATCATGCTGCCCTTCCCGCTGACCAACACCACGCCGGGTTTTGCCGTGGCTCTGGTCGCCTTCGGTCTGATGGCGCGCGACGGGCTGATGATGATTGTCGGCATGATCATCGGCACAAGCTGGATTGGCATGCTCGTTATTCTGGGCCCTGTCGCCCTGAAAGAGGCGGTAAAAGCCATTCTCGCTATGGTCGGCATCGGTAGCTGAGAACTTTTTGCAAACTGCGCGCTCGCGTCGCAGTGTCAGAGTGAAACTCTGCTGCCATCTTCGGCTCGTGCGCTTTACGAGACTCAATCCTCAGACATGGCCAATTCTGGCCCTGATCTTTTCGGCTGCCATGCTGGCAGGCGCGCATGCATTTGAGACTTTTGGCCGTTACCTGCCTTGCGATCTCTGCCTGCGACAGCGCGAAATCTATTGGGCTGCCATGACCATATCGGCCATAGGCCTTCTTGCTATTCGCCAATGGAAGAGTGTCCGACTGGTGATAACGTTAAACGCGCTGCTATTCCTTTGCTTCATGACCAGCCTCGTCGTTGCGGCTTATCACGCAGGCGTGGAATGGGATATTTTCGCTGGACCTGCAGGATGCTCATCTACGGCAGGCGGTGCTACCGGCGAAATTCCAACCGGCATTCCAAGCCTTGAAGATTTGAACCGCCCACGTGGCACCGTTTCATGTTCGGAAGCGGCATGGCGCATGTTCGGTATTTCAATGGCCGGATACAACGCTCTGATCTCGCTGGCACTGTCCGTGGCGTCTGGCTATTTCAGCCTGAAAGCACTGGCACGGGCCGAAAAGCCGTCAGAGCTCTACTAACATCCTTGCGGGTGAAAAACGCCCAGATCGTTCTCAATCACGACATCGGATGCCTGATCACCAGCTGCACATTCAGGACTCATGCCTGCACGTGAAAAAATAGCGCTGCCTTCAAACCAGATAACAGCCTGATCTTCGGAGACAGGGTCAAAGAAGCTGACAGCGCTTGTATCTAATTCAGCACCGCATTCCTCATACCGGCCCGCTGCATCCATGAGGATCATGCCAACCGTCCCCTCCTCGCGCGGATAAAGCGCACGGATATGGCGAGGCCCGCCTGCCTGCTCCAGACAGGCATCAATGGCGCCTTGTGCAACCGGGATGAGTTCAGACCAGCTTGGAATGGAAAACTCGCCACCCGGCAGATCATCTTCCGCGCCAGCACACCCGAAATATTCAATTTCCTGAAAAACGAGCGTTACATTCAGTGGCCCATCACCAATCCCGCACCCGCCGGCAGCCAGCGTGATAGCAACATCCTCAGCCTCGAATGCCAGTGAACCGGTTGCTGTTTCGTCGAGCTCTGGCAAGGGCACTTCAACAAGCGGCAAGCCAGGGCGTTCGAACGTAATCCAGCCTTCCGCCAGACTGCCTGTCCAAAAGGGTTCGTCGCCTGACATATGGATAGGAAGGCTTACGCCCAGCAAAGTCTCCGGGGTATTCAGCTCATCGTCAGCAGGACCAAGCGGCTGGACGACGCTTTGCGTCGGCGTGGATGCCGGGGCCGGGGCTTGCGGAGATGTACTGGCCACAGTTTCAGAGACCTGCGGTGCCTCGGTTTCGGTTCCGCCACATGCTGTGAGTGCGAAAATGGCCAGCCCGGCCAGCGAAATAGACCCATGCCTGCGAACAGCCATACCCGTCTCCCTTGTCCGACTCACTTTTACCACAGCTTTGAATTCAAAACAGATGGACGCGATTTAATTTTGCGGTGGGCCGTACGATTCTGTCCACTTTCGAAAATTTGAGAATTTCAACGACTGTTTTCAGTTCACTTATGTGACTGTTTTGGCACGCCCTTGCTGATTCCGTTCACAATTGCCCGCCAATGCGGGAAATGCCCTTGCGTAAATCATCTGCCATCTGACAGAGAGTGCGCCAACGGTCGTCGGGAGGGCCGGGCATCTTTTCTTAAAATCAGAGCCGCGATGCATCGCGCACAGGACAAGCGGCCAGCGTTGAATCCAGTTTTTAATTTTCTACAGGATGGTGAGAAATGACCTCAGCTAAGTCTCTGTTAAACACCACTGCGATCAGCCTGCTGGCGCTTTCGCTCGCACCTTTCGCAATCGCTCAGGAAGAAGAAAGCCGCCTTGAGCCGGTAACCGTCAGCGCGCAACGCGTTGAGGAAAGCCTTCAGGACGTTCCGGTATCTGTTTCTGATATCTCCGGCGAACGCCTCAATGTCATCTCTTCTGGTGGCGCTGACATTCGCTTCCTGTCTGCGCGCGTTCCAAGCGTGATTGCAGAAAGCTCTTTCGGTCGCGCATTTCCGCGCTTTTACATTCGCGGCATCGGCAATACAGACTTTGACCTGAACGCGTCTCAACCTGTTTCACTCGTCTATGACGATGTGCCTTACGAAAACCCGATCCTTAAAGGTTTCCCGGTTTTCGACCTTGAAGACATTGAAGTGCTTCGCGGGCCACAAGGTTCGCTCTTCGGTCGCAACACACCAGGCGGCATCATCAAGTTTGACTCCGTTCGTCCGGGCGATGAGTTCGACGCTTATGCCGATGTCTCTTACGGCTCATACAACACAGCCGAAATCGAAGGCGCTGTAGGCGGCCGGGTTCACGAAGCCCTCGCTGTTCGTTTTTCTGCGCTCTACCAGTATCGCGATGACTATGTAGACAACGCCTATCTGGATGCTGAAGACCTGTATGAAGGCTATCAGGAATATGCGGGTCGCGCACAATTCCTCTTCACGCCATTCGACAATGACTTCGAAGCGCTTCTGAACGTGCATGCGCGGTCTAACCGCTCAAGCGCGCGCCTCTTCCGCGCCAACATCATTGATCAGGGCTCAAACGGCATTGGCTCCGGCTTTGACCGTGACACCGTCTTTTATGATGGTCAGAACAACCTCGATCAGAATGCATGGGGCGCGACAGTTACACTGAGCAAGTCCCTCTCCGACGCGCTCGACCTGACCTATGTTTACGGCTTCGAAACAGCTGACGTGTCGTCCGTTGGCGATATTGATGGCGGCTTCGGTGCTGACTTTATCGGTTTCTCCGGACCCGGCTCCATCCCATTCCCATCCGAAACCGGCGGCTCTGTGAACAATCTCGACCAGCAGACTCACGAAGTCCGCTTCGCATATGATGCAGGCGGCAATCTTCGCTGGCAGGCAGGCGCCTTCTTCTTCGACGAATATGTCGATATTTCTTCCGTCAGCTATGACAGCCTGACACCGGGTAATCCGCTGAACGGCTTTGCATCCCGCGAAGGTGATACATCTGCCGCCGCTGTGTTTGCATCTGTGACTTATGACGTAACCGAAGACCTCACTCTGCAAGGTGGTCTGCGCTATACGGATGAGGATAAAAGCTTCGTCGTATCTCGCGATCTCAGCCCGGTCGGCGGCGGTGCGCTCGCTCCGATCTCCGGCGAAGTTGGCGATGATTTCGTGAGCTGGGATATCTCAGCCATGTACGACCTGACAGACGACACCAATGTCTATGCTCGCATTGCACGCGGCTTCCGTGGCCCGTCTATTCAGGGTCGTCTCGTCTTCGGCGACGATGTATCCATCGCTGATACTGAGTCCGTTATCTCTTACGAAGCGGGTGTAAAATCTGACATCCTGCCTAACGTTCGCGGTAACGCATCTGTCTTCTATTACGTCCTCAACGACCAGCAGCTGACAATTGTTGGCGGTCTGAACAACACGGTTGCGCTGTTCAATGCCGACGAGGGTCAGGGCTATGGCTTCGAGGCAGAAATCGAAGCTGCACCGATTGAGAACCTGCTTCTCACCGGCGGCCTGTCTTACAACCATACCGAAATCATGGACGATGTTCTGATTGCACCCGGATGTGGCGCGCCATGTACCGTCACTGACCCGGCTGTCTATGACGAGAATGACAATCTGCTCGGCTATAACATCTCTGGCAATTCATTCCCGAACGCACCTGAATGGATCGCCAACTTCACAGCTCGCTATGCAATCCCGTTCCGTGAAGGCGAATTCTTTGCCTACACAGACTGGGCGTTCAAAGGCGAAACCAACTTCTTCCTCTATGACAGCGTAGAGTTCGGTGAAGACGGTTATTGGGAAGGCGGCCTGCGTGCAGGTTATTCTTCTGATGCGGGTTGGGAAGCAGCCCTGTTCGCACGCAACATCACCGATGTTGAAGTGCTTGAAGGCGCAATCGACTTCAACAATCTGACCGGTTTCGTGAATGAGCCACGCATTGTTGGCGTGTCCTTCTCCATTCATAACTAGTCGACACTGACATCAAATCAGAAAAGCCCGCTCGTCTGAGCGGGCTTTTTTGTGCGCCTCGTTCCAGAGCCCCCCGCCCGGACACGCAGATAAAAAAAGGGGCGGATTGCTCCGCCCCCAATCGGGTCCAGTTAAGATGCTGACCTGTAGAGAGTGGACCCAAGTTTAGTAACTGCTAGGGAGGAAACGCAGTTAAAAACCTGTTTTAGAACCGATAGCCGAAGCCCACACCCACTACAGTTGGGTTGATGTCGACATCTGCATCCACGGTCGCGCCGAGCGCAGTCGTGAAATCAACGGTCACGTCAGAATTGATCCAGATCTTTTTCACATCGACGTTCAGAAGCCAGCCGCCTGGCTCACCGTCGAGATCGATATCCAGACCCGCCTGAAGTGCGAGGCCAAAGCTGTCGTCATAATCGATGTCGTCAGCTACCGGACCAGCATCTTCATCAAAGAAGACCGTGTAGTTGAGGCCCACACCGGCATATGGCGTGAAGCGGGTTTCGTTGAAGAAGTGATATTGCAGCGTCAGAGTTGGCGGCAGCAGGGTCACATCACCAATATCCACATCAGCGCCTGCAACAGCCGCAACATTGGTTGCTGTCACATCGTGCGGCGTAACACCAAGGATCAGCTCTGCAGCGATATTGTCGGTGAGGAAGTAAGTGATATCCAGCTCAGGAACATATCCAGCATCGATATCAACATCACCGCCGAGTGGCGCGCCACCTACGCTGAGATCTGCACTCTCAGACGGATAAACACCGAGAACGCGGCCACGAACCTGCCATGGGCTGTCCGCCATAGCCGTGGTGCCCATCAGGGCAGTGGTCAGAGCGAGAAGGGTATATTTGAACTTAGACATTTGCGCTCTCCGTTTGCGCGTTATTTGATGAAACCCTTGTGCACCCAATTATCCCTTACAAAAAGTGCGTGTTTTGACGCGCGTCATCCTGTCACTCATGTAATTGTTTTTCTTGTTTTTTATTTTAATACCTGTATTATAAATATGGGTATTTTCGTGTGTTTTTAAGGCACTAGCTTCGCGCCGGCACGATCAGCTTTTCTGAACTTCGTTCAATCCGAAAGACACCAGCCCCGCCAGCGCGCACATCACCGCCATTATAAAGAGAACGACATCTGGCCCCGTCCAGGACGAGATCAGACCAAAGCCGCCACCCAGCAAAAGCAAAATGCCGATAATGGTATTGGAAAGCGCTGTATAACCTGCGCGGGTCTCTTTATCTGCCATATCGACCAGATGCGTCGACCGGCCAAGGCGCACACCCTGATAGGCGAGCATGAGCCCAAACAGAAGCACAGGCAGGACAAATGGCGCGCCCAGAACACCCATGACACTGCAGACACCCGTAGCGGCCAGAGCGATGGCTCCGGCAAAACCAGACAGCATCAGAACCTTGCGACTGGATCTGTCGGCCAGATACCCCCAGAGCCAGCTGGATGACAGCGAGGCAAACGCAGATGCAAACAGGAGATATCCAAGATCACCATAGCCAGAGCCCGGATCGTCTATTTCAGCCGTCGCAGCCGCAATCATGAAAGGCGGCGCCAATGCGGTTGCAATCAGAAATCCGCGCACCGCAATAAACCGGCGCAATTGCGGATCCTTCTTCAAAAGGGTCAGGTTTTCGAGCGCGGCCGTGATCGCATTGCTGCCGCCTTCGGTCGCGCCCTTTTCTTCCTTCAGACCGAGAAAGTTCAGCGCCGCCAACATCCAGATCACCCCCGCCAGGGCGAGCGCACCGCAAACCAACGCATAACGCGGGATCCAGCCCGTGGTGAGCAGGAGCGCAAAGCCAATCACGACAGCAGCAGATAGCGAACCTGCCAGACCGGTTGCCGTACCCCGGTGAGACTTGTCGACCGTTTTGCCCAACACATCTTTATAGGCGACAGAACACACACTTCTGGAAACCGCCAGCACGGCAAGCGAACCGGCAATGCCAATCCCAGCCGCGAGCCCTTCCATGAAAAGAGCGGATAGCGCAATGCCGAGCGCGGACAGGCCCTGCATCACAGCGCCCGCCGACCAGACCCATTTGCGTTGCGGACGCGATCGCAAATAGCCCGCCGTAAACAGCTGAGGCAGAAGCGCGCCCGATTCCCGGATCGGCACGAGCAGGCCAATCAGAAACACAGGCGCACCCAGATGCGTCATCAACCAGCTGAGCACGAGTTTCGGGTCGACCAGACCGTCTGCACTTTTTGAAAAGGTGAGCGACACGACGTGACGCAGGAAATTGTTCTTTTCTTCCCGGCAGGCGCTATCTGGAATATCCGCACAGGTGCGCCCATCATCATCGATTGAAATCGCCTGAACAGCCGGCTCCAGCCAGTCCGGTGTGTTTTTCATGTCTTCGCCCCGAATGATCAGGGCTGTAATGTGCGTCGAAATCTGGTGAAGGCAAGCGCAGCGCGACGCTTTCAACCTATCCGCGCCCTTTCGCCACTGTTCATTTCCCGGCGAAGATTTAGGGTATCGCTCAGTTCAGAAACTCTGTTGGGGGCCTTGATGCCAGCTGATATCGACCGGTTCAGCCCGAACCCTAGTCTCATTCCGGTAAAGGAAGCCATTCTTCGCAATCTGAAGAATGCGACACGCAAAGGCGAGAGCGGGCAGAAGCTTGTGTCACTGGCCAGCGTCGCGCCGGACGGCACGCCCCATGTGCGCACAGTCGTCATCCGCTCATTTGATGCAGATGAGATGACGCTGACCTTTTTCACTGATGCACGCTCACCAAAGATCGCAGAACTCAAACATCAGCCCATCATCCAGATCATGTCGTATGACCCGGTCTCACACGAACAGATGCGCATTGTCGGCACGGCGGACATCCACACCGAAGACGAACTGACCCGCAAAAGCTGGCAGAATATTCCCGAATATGGCCGGGGTGATTATCTCACCCGCCTGCCACCGGGCAGTGTGATTTCAAGCCCGGAGCTGATCCAGCATGATCACACGCTGGAAGATGAGTATTTCACCGTCATTCAGGTGAAGATCAGCGCCATTGACTGGCTCAAACTCTCCGCTCAGGGGCATAAGCGTGCCTTGCTTACATGGCAGGACGGGAATTTTTCAGGTGAGTGGCGAACCCCGTAATCACGGGCTTATTGTCGATCCAAACCTGAAACCTGTTGAGAAACCAAAGCTGACAGGCTTCCCACCGCATTGAAAGCGAGCTTAACTGGCAAAAACAATTGCCCACGGGAGGCTGGCCATCCATGCCGCATGCGCAAACTATTCTGCTGCATCAGTACGAGAATTCTCCGTTTTCTGAGAAAGTCAGACTTGCTCTGCGTCTCAAAAACCTGGCCTGGTCCAAGGTCGATATACCGACCATTATGCCCAAGCCGGACCTGATCCCCCTTACGGGCGGGTATCGCCGCACCCCTGTTTTGCAGATTGGCGGCGACATTATCTGCGATACCGCGCTCATTCTGCGTGAAATCGAAAAGCGCCATCCAGAACGTTCACTCGGCTTTGGTGGCCATGAGGGCGTACACTCCATGGTCGCCTCGTGGACAGACCGGCAATGGTTCCAGACGACTGTCGGGCTGATCTTCGGCACGCTGGGAGAACACATCCCGCAGGAGTTCAAAGACGACCGAGCCAAAATGACGGGACGCGGCTTTGACACCGATCAGATGAAAGCCGCAGTTCCAATGTTGAAAGACCAATGGCGCGCACATCTGTCATGGATTGAAGAACGCCTTGAGGCTGGCCGTGCTGCGGGTCATGGCGATTATATGATGGGTTCCAAACCCGGACTTTGTGATGTCCATGCTCATATGAATATCTGGTTCCTGAACAAGAACCTGCCAGAACTCACCCGCCAGTTCCTTGCGCGCACCCCGCTGACAGAGGAATGGTTCGACCAGCTGAATGGCATTTCCGGCCAGAAGCCGGAAACGATTGGATCCTCTGATGCTTTAGAAATGGCCGGTCAGGCTGCCCCACGTCTGGTCGCCGCCAGCGTCGGCAATGAAGCACAGGGCCTTGCACCCGGTGAACGCGTCAGTGTCGCGCCAGATGATTATGCGCAGGACTGGGTCACTGGTGAGCTCGTCTCCGCCCATGCCAACAAGATCACGCTATATAAAGTGGATGGCGCAATCGAAAACCTGCACATCCATTTCCCAAGGGCTGGATATCTCGTCCGACGGGTTACAGACTAAACAAAAAACGGGGAGCCAGGGCTCCCCGTTTTCAATTTCAGCTTTCGCCGGGCTTATTCTGGGGCAGAGTATTCAAACTCAACACCCAGATAGTCGACCAGCGCGTCCGGCTCTGCAAAGAGCGGCTCGATTGTTTCCATCGCCGCTGCATTCAGCGGCTCTTCCGGCTCAACGGAAAGACCAATCGTACCGCCATTCAGAATGAAGTCTGCAACGCCGTTCACATACTCAAGAGCTGGTGGGAACGCTGATCCGACCTGCATGCCAGACATACGCGTCAGACCGCTCGCAAGGCCGCGCAGTTCAGACGGCGAGGAATTACGCATCATGGCTGCGGTAGAATCATCTTCCGGTGCGAGCTGAGCAAATGCGATCGCCAGACCAAACACTTTCTCAAGGCCGCCATCATCATCGATTTCAATGTCGAAGCTAGTGAGCGCCATTTCCTGCTGCATGAGCATTGCCACAGCATCAGCAGATTCAACATCGTCCTTCGGCTCGCGTCCTTCCGGGGCCTGATTTGCCTCAATTGCCCCTGCAAACTGGGTCATGCTTGGCATTTCGCCAGCCAGCCCCAGCGAGAACCTTCCAAACCCATCCATCTGGTGGACATAGTCGAACACTGAGGCACCGGTTTCTGCATCCCATGCCGCTTCAGCATTGATATCCATGGTCAGGGTCTCAACACCATAGTCAGAAAGCGTAGAGCGAACTGCTGTCATCATCTGCATGACTTCTTCAGCATCCGGGCCTTCGGCAATAGCGCCAGACATCACGTTCTGGATATAACCGATATAGGTTTCGACATTATAGGTCATGTCTTCTGCAGCCATTGAGATACGCTGCGGCACGAACCAATTGAAGTCACTGATATCTACGGTGGTGTGGGCGACAGAATAGAAAAGCTGATCACCCATCATGACCTGTTCGCCAAATACATCCCAGGTACCAAGGCTCATCAGATCGCTGACACTCATATCCGGAATGGTTTGCGTTTCGAGATAGCCAAACAGCGTGCTCAACTCGAACCCTTGCATCACATAGAGATCAATCGAGCCGGACATATCCATATTGATCGGCTCACCAATCTCCTCGCTCAAAATGGCGGTATTCATGACATAGCTGGCATCACGATAAATCGTCATCGCCGTATCACCGCGAGACATGCCGCTAGACCCAACCATCGGAACACTGAAGTCAATCACAATGTTCTGATCAACACCGTCCTGGGTCGTCGTCACGTCCGCTGCCACAGTCGTGTCGAACATCGCCATCTGGTCGATATCCACACTGCGGTAGAAGCGTGCCACTGGTGCGATAATCGCCCACACACCCTGCTCCTCGGTCAGTTCGTCCGCTGAATAGAGTGCAGTAATTCCGGCATTCACTTCATCGGGTGAACTATGCCAGGTCAGGCCGTCCATGATGATCTGGCCAAAGGACGCCTCATAGCCGTCAAAGCTGAAGTCAGCGTCGATTGTCAGGCTATCGCCATCACCTTCAACACCTTCGACCATGCCCTCAATGCCGTCGACATAAGCGTCGGTGAACGTCTCCATCATCGGCTCAAGACCAAATAGCGTGACGCCGCGCATATCAATTCGCGACCCAAGCTCAGCTGTTTCATTCGCGGCCAATGCGGAAATCTGGCTGTCGCTCAGACCGTAAGCGCGCAACTCTTCAATGCGGAAGCCAATGGTAAATTCATCTTCGAGGGAGAAAGTGATTTCGACGTTCTCAGCAACATCACCGCCGCCTTCAGAAAAGAATGACCCGACAGACACTTCAAACGGTGCCGGAATATTCGAGAGCAAAGCCATAACGGATGTTTCTGACGCCAGCGCCCCTGAAGGGCTGCTCGACCGCATGCTTTCAAAAGCCGCGATCTCGCTGGCATAGCTCTCTGCGCCCTGCGCAAAAGCTGGCGCGCTGATCGGCGTAATCACGCCTGCGCCCATAATCGCGAGACCGGCGGTTAAATTTCTGATTTGCATGTAAATCCCCTTGAACTGTTTCCAACCACACTACACACATTTATCGTTTTTGCAACAATATTTATTGTTTTTCGCTATACATAATCCCCATTACGCGAAATCCTAACGTCGCACGAACAGATATTCCGGATCGTAGTGATTGCCGACCCGGTATTTGTATTCCTTCAGCAAACCGAAGCCATACCGCTCATAAAAGCGCTGCGCGCCATCATTGAATTTATACACGCTGAGATATAGCGGCGCCTTTCCGTCACGATCGATCCAGGCAATCATCTCATCCATCAGAAGACGACCAAGCCCCTCCCCCTGATAGGGCGCATCCACATAAAGACGGCTGATTTCCATCGCCCCATCGGGGCAATCATCCACTGGCAGGTCGCATGGGCCTGCAACGCCATATCCGGCCAGCGCGCCAGTTTCTGCCTCCCCCACCCAGATACGGATGGCCCCATCATTCAGCGCACGGATATACCCTTCTGCGCTGTGACTTTCTTTCAGAAACTGTGAGAGGTCTTCCGGCGCATAAAGATGGCCGAATTTATCCGAAAACGTCCGTCCGCCGAGTTCGGACAAAGCTTGCGCGTCTTCAACCGACGCAGGTCTGATTTTAATACCCGTCATATGCGGGTCTTAGCCCGCGTCATCTATTGGGTGAACCCCCGAAAAAGGGGAGAAGCTCCCCTCAGGCCGGACGGAATGTCAGCGCCACACCGTTATTGCACCAACGCTGGCCCGTAGGTGGCGGACCATCGCTGAAGACATGCCCCTGATGGCCCTTGCACCGCATGCAGTGATACTCAGTCCGCGTCATCCAGAGGCGGTTATCCGGCTTGGTTTCCATGGCGTTGGGCAATGGCTCAAAAAAGCTCGGCCAGCCTGTGCCTGAATTATACTTCGCATCACTGGAAAAGAGCGGCAGATCGCATCCAGCACAATGGAACACACCATCGCGATGCTCATCATTCAGTGCCGAGGTGAAAGCCCGCTCTGTGCCTTCTTCGCGCAGAACATAGAACTGGTCGTCCGACAGTCGCGCGCGCCATTCTTCCTCTGTGAGGGATGCCCAATCAATTCCCGAAGGGTCTGGCGGAAGCCCCGCCCCTTCAGGCGCACTGATCTGTGCATGACCCGATCGGTCAGAACAGCCCACGGCCAGAAATGCTGGAATGGCAGCCAGAATGAACCGGCGATTAGGAAGGAAGGTCAGCTTTTTTGTCATACTCACATATTTGGACCGCGATCGGTCACTGTCGAGTCAAACAGCTGTGAGTATATAGTGTTACGCGGTAATGGGACGCGAAACCCAGATAGCAGGCGGCATGGCTTTCCGGATATCCGCCTCACATTGATCAATCTCTTTTTCCAGCGCTTTCAGGGTTTTACCGGTAAATTCATACAGTTTTCGACTGTCCTCATCATCCTGATCAAAGCCAATCGCCCAGCGCTGCACATCCCCAAAGGCGTCGCGTAGCTCTTTCGTCAGCCCACGCACTGCATTCACGAAATCCATATCACCCTTGAGTGCGTACGCCTCAGCTGTCTGGTCGAGACGTATGCGCTCGAACTCAACCTGTTTTCCATACGCTTTGACCGCGTCTTCTGCTGGAACAGCCTCGTCTTCTGAGGCCAGGTTTTCGGTTTCAGCGCTCTCTGCCTCGGCCCCCGCTTCGGCCATGGCGGGATCAGCAGCCTGCACCTCATCCTCGCCCGCGTCTTCCGCAGCTGGCGCAGGCGCCGCTGGCATAGCAACCCCGGAAAGCCCTGCCATCGCCATACCAAGTCCGCCGCCCATACCGCCCTGAAGTTTTGCGAGATCCTTCTGCGCAGACTTGTAAAGATCCAGCGCCTCTTTCAGTTCACCGGCCAGACGAACGATCTGTTTGGCCATTTCTTGTGGCTGATACTGCCAGGCTTTGCGCACCAGCTTTATTTCATCCCGAATGCGTTCCAGCGCTTCGCGGGCCTGATTTTTCTTCCGCTCAAGCGCCTCAACACGTGGATCGCTCTCGAGCGCAGCGGCTTCTTCCTCGGCTTCGGCAGCCGCCTTCTCTGCAGCCTCAGACAGAGACACCCTCACACTGTCATTCATCGTCTCAACTGCAGACTTCTGCGTCGCCTCACCCGCACTGCGCGATCGGCTTGTTGAAGACGCAATTGCATCCTTTATCCGAGCGCTATCACGCTCAGTTCTGAAACTGTCTCGAAGGAAGGTCTGGTCTGTGATCTGGCTCATTTCCTGAGCTCCTGTCTGGCGCATTCTGCGGATTTGCCCCGCATTCTGACGCAGGAGCGTTAAAAGCTCACACTGGCCGCACGCGAAGTTTCAGCAAAATTTCTGCGACCCATTTGATGCTAGACAAACTCACCAATAATTATGATGCTCCAGCTATAATAATAAGGGAGGATATATTGAAGAACATGTTCAGATCGGGCATAGCTCTGGCGTGCCTGATGGGTGCCAGCTATGCACCCGCAATAAGCATCGCGCAGGAAGCTGCGTCTGATATCAGCGCAGAGACAGAAGCCGAACGTCCGCTCGCCACCACCGCCTATGGCGCTGTACGTGGACGGATAGATGAAGGCGTGAATGTGTTTCTGGGCATCCCGTATGGCGCAGATACGGCGCTCACACGGTTCCAGCCTGCTCAACCACCCGCAAGCTGGGACGGCACACTGGAGGCGACAGCGTATCCGGACTCCATTCCTCAGCTAGGCTCAAACAATGCGCTGTTCCGCTCCTGGGCTCCCGACCCGGCGCCAGGCATGAGCGAAAACACGCTAGGCCTGAACGTCTGGACACCGGGACTGGATGACCGCGCACGGCCGGTAATGGTCTGGTTGCATGGCGGAGGCTTTCAGAACGGCAATGGGTCGAGTGCGGCCTATGATGGGGTAAATCTGGCCAATCGCGGCGACGTGGTTGTGGTGACCATTAATCACCGCCTGAACGCTTTTGGTCATCTCTATCTGGCCGGACTGACTGACGATCCGGCATATGCCAATAGCGGAAATGTCGGCAGCCTCGACATGGTGATGGCTCTGGAATGGGTTCGCGACAATATCGCAGCCTTTGGCGGCAATCCCGAAAACGTCACCATATTCGGCGAATCCGGTGGCGGCCGAAAGGTCTCAACACTCCTCGCCATGCCAGAGGCGGAAGGCCTGTTTGACCGCGCCATTGTGCAAAGTGGCTCTCACCTGCGGTTTCGCGAACCAGAAGAGGCAACGGCCCATTCACGCGCCTTCCTAGACATTCTGGGCATCCCCCCAGACGAGTTGGAGCGACTGAACGACCTTACCGGCGAAGAGATTCTGGAGGCGGTCCGCATTGCTGGCGAAGATCGTGTGACGGACCTTTATTGGAGCCCCGTACGGGACGGAAATTCACTGCCGTATCATCCATTTCAGTCGCCGGAAGAACAGCCCAATGCAGACGTGCCCATGCTGATCGGCTCGAATAAAGATGAACTGTCTCTCTGGTTGATGCGCCCCGGATCAGAGCCGCCGCCACTCAGCTTTGCGACGGCCGAACCTCTGATTGGAAACTATGTGAGCGAAGACGAATTCGAATACCTGGTTGCCGGCTATCAAAGCATTTACCCGGAATATTCCGATGCCGATATCCTCATCGCTATCGCATCAGATGCCCGCTATTCCGGCAATGCTGTGCGACAGGCAAAGCTACGCATCGCATCGAGTGATGCGCCGGTCTGGCTTTACCAGTTTGATTGGGAAACCCCGGTGGCAAATGGTATTTTTGGTGCGCCGCACGCGCTCGAAATCGCCTTCGCCTTCGACAATCTGGAGAACTCTCGCAGCATGGTTGGTGAGCCTGCAGACGCGCAGACCGTTGCTGATCAGGTAAGTGAAGCATGGATTTCATTTGCCCGTCATGGCGACCCGAATGCGCGCGGCCTGCCATTCTGGCCAAGCGTCTCAGATGATCAGACGCCCGCCATGCGGTTCGATACTGTGTCGGAAATCGATGAGACCTATTTCGAAGCTGAAGGCGAATATTTGTTCGCCCATGACTAAAGGGTCATAGCCATAAAGAAAAAGGCGGCTCGTAAGGAGCCGCCTTTTTTGTATCAGGCTGTCGCCGTTTCTTCTTCATCCTTCTGGCCGCCCATGGACAGCATATCGCGCTGAAGCGTACGGCCGGCGAGCAGGTAATGAATACTCGCCCAGAGATATAACAAGGCGAACAGAACAATGGCGTATTGCAGGCCTTTGGCCTCTGTTGTCTGACACATTGCCAATTGAGCATCGGACAGATTGACCGCCGCTGTGCAGGTCTCAATGGATAGGTTCAGATCCGATGTAGAGAGCATCAACCCCTTCAACATGCTGGACAGAATGCCAGATGCTGGCGGCCCGAAAGCGAGCCCGAACAGGTTCACGACAAACAACGCCACGGCCACAGATGTCGCTCGCATACGGCTGTCGACGACACCGCCAAACACCGCATACATCGGCCCCAGATAGAAATAGTGAAGCAAAGCGGCCGCACAGAGGGGAATGAGCGCAATCCATAATTCTGGCAGCAGAAAGCCTATGACATAGAGCGGAACAGACACCGACATGCCAACGGCTGGAAGCCAGGACAGAGCATTCGGGTGACGTTTGGAAATTTTGTCGGAGATATAACCCGACGAGAATACACCAATGGCTGCGAAAATACCCATGACGAGGCTATAATAAATGGCCGCTTCAGTGAGAGAGAGATTATGCGTACGGCGCAGGAATGCCGTCACGAAATGGCCAATGCCATATCCGACGAAACTCGCAATTGCCGCACCGAGCACGACATGGATATAGGCTGGCTTGCCCTTCAGAATTTTCAGAACCTCGCTCAGCTTGGCTTTCGCCTGCTCAGCTTTTGCGCGCGCGCCGACAGGGTCAGTATAGCCACGCGGCGGCTCTTTCATCGTCAGAATAACGATAACCGCAAACAGCAGACCGGGTAGCCCGACCGCGGCAAACGCTATGCGCCAACCTTCGACAGACTGCCAATCAATGAGATTAGCCGCCCATGTCATTCCCCATGAGTTCAGCGCGTCATAAACGTTCGCTCCGGTGAAATGGTCATTGATCGGACCACCGGCGAGACCGGCAAACATGGCCCCTAAAGGCACACCGAGCGCATAAATGGAAACCGCCGTCGCCCGGCTGGAGGGTTTAAAATAATCCGCAATCAAAGACTGCGCGGGCGGCGTACAGCCTGCCTCGCCAATGCCCACCCCAACGCGCAACAGAAACAGCATAAAGAAGCTGGTTGCGAAGCCGCACAACACCGTCATCAGGCTCCAGACGGTCATAGCGGCAATGATAATCCATTTGCGGCTGCGTGTCTCTGAAATGTGCGCAATCGGGATGCCTAGCGTGATGTAAAATAAGGCAAAAGCCGTTCCGCCAATCATTCCCATATGCCAGTCTTCAAGGCCGAGCGAATGCTTGATCGGGTCATTCAGAATGGCCAGGATCGCACGGTCAATGAAGTTGAAAATATAAACGAGTAGCAGAGAACCAAGAACGAAGGCTCGATACCCTTTACTGCCGAATCCCTCATTGGGATCAGCAGACGACGCCATTGCTGGCGCAGTCACTGTGGACATAATTCACTCCCTATATGTGGGCGTCCGAGCCTGAAATCAGTACTCACCGCGCCCTTATTTTTTTACAGGAAAGCAGAAGCCACAAAGGAAGGCCAGCCTTTTCGGCTGACCTTTTCTAAACTTGTTCGCAAAAAATAAAGATGCACTTACAACCAAAATACAGTGAGGAAAACCTCACTAAATACCAGTCAGGAACATTCGCCCATATGGGCTATGCTTACGCCCTGCCCGGCCGCTGAACATGCATTTCCATAGGTCTGACCATCGCATCCACACACCGGATTATACTCCATGGTGCAGATTTCAGGACGCGGCGTACATGTGCCCGCATTGTCCGCGACAGACACACAACTCTCGGGAGGATAAGCACAATAATCACTCTCAGAAGCGCATTGAACACCGCCAATACCACCGCACATCTCGCCCGTCTCAGCCTGATGCATGCCTGGCGCAGCTGGAGTTGTTCCAGCCGTCTCAGCTGTTGTGCAGGCCGCAACCAGCCCGAAAAAGCTTAGTCCGATGAGTGCGCGCAATAAGGTCATGTCAGGTCCGCCACTGAATCTCGTTCGATGATTTCAACAGTATTCACCTGAACATGCTTATCCGACAAGCGGGTAATGTCATCATCCTGTGGGAACTCGCCACCGCTCATAAAGGTCATGGCCAGCTCTGCCATCTGGGCGATAGGCTGGCGAATGGTGGTGAAGCCGGGCCAGGTGATGCTGGAAATATAGGTGTCATCAAAGCCTGTCACCGAGATATCCTTCGGCACGGACATGCCTCGTCTATGGGCCGCGACCAGAACACCAGCCGCCATATCATCATTGCAGCAGAAGATAGCGCTTGGCGGCTCATCCATATTCAACAGTTTTTCGGCTGCTCTGACACCGGAGCGGAGCGTGTAATCACCCTCAACGCACAAATCAGGATTGAGCGGGATATCATGATCGGTCAGCGCAAGATCAAATCCCATTTTGCGCGCTTTGCCTGCCAGACAATCCTTCAGTCCGGAGACAAAGCCGATCCGCCTATGCCCCCGATCTATCAGATAGCGTGTCATGGCGCGCGCACTGCCCCTGTCATCAAAGCTGACCCGCGCAATTTGCGGCGCACCTTCCAGCTGCCCAAGGACCACCAGTCGGGAGTTCAGTTCGGACAGAACCCCCACCAGCCCCTCATTCCGGGACAGAAGCGGTGGCAGGATAATGCCGTCCAGACCCAGATTTTGGAGCCTTGAAATAATGAGATCGGAATCGAATGTGCCATCGTCCGTTTCGGGCAGATCCTCAATCATGAGATGGTGCCCCAATTCCCGGCTGTATTTCAGCGTCGAGACCAGAAGCTCACTCAGATAAGCCGAACTCGCATTATGGTATAGCAGACCGATCAGCAGTGACTGCCTGCGCGCAAGACTTCGCGCCATCACATTCGGTCGATAATTCAATTCATCGATTGCCAATTGCACGCGCTCTCGCGTGGCCGGTTTCACTGCGCTTGAATAGTTCAGCACGCGGGACACCGTCATCTGCGAAACGCCTGCGCGTTCGGCAACGTCTTTAATTGTTATATTCTGTCGCCGGGCCACCCGTTTATTCCACCCTTTTTGCCGCCCAACTCATCTGCTAAGTCGCAAAAAAGTAAACTTCAAGACCTCAGGTCGAGAAGTGACCAGATTCGCTGACTTTCCAGTGGAATAGTCAGCGATTGTTGTTTTCTGATCAGTGCTGGCTTTCAGGGGTCGTTACGGAAAGGCCTTCAAGCTCTTCGCTCACTTGAATCTGGCAGGACAGACGCGAATTCTCCTGAACACCGTCAGCAAAATCGAGCATGGATTGCTCCATGGCTTCCTGCTCGCCGGTTTTCGCCAGGAAATCCGGAGCGACATAAACATGGCAGGTTGCGCAGGCGCAGGCACCACCACAATCGGCATCAATGCCCGGAATGTTGTTACGAATTGCAGCTTCCATAACGCTCTCGCCAACATTTGCGTCAACGTCGCGGCTGGTACCTTCGTAGTCTGTGAAAGTGATCTTTACCATGTCGCTATTTGCTCCCTTATCCCTGTTTGGCCAGAGCGCTGGCCATAATGTCTTTCATAGATATTGTTGTGTCTGCAACGGTATCAGGCGAAATATCTGCATTCGCTGCAATGAGTTTTTTTGCGGTGAGGAATTCCGCAGGTGAATTCACGGCGTCGACAGAGATAAGTCGACCCGCGCGGAAGTAAAATACCGCGAAATTCTGTGAGAGCGGGTCACCGCGAACAACCGCCTCATCATAATCCTGAGACAGACCCGCAATCTGAAGCTTCACATCATACTGGTCAGACCAGAACCATGGCACATCTTCGTTCGGACGAGGCTTCTCAGTGATGTGGGCCGCAGCAATCTTGCCCTGCTCGATGGCGTTATGAACGCTCTCCAGACGGCCATCGCGGCCATAATGGACAAGTGGGCGATGGGCGCAGTCGCCAATCGCATAAATGCTCGGATCATTCGTGCGGCAGTCGCGGTCAACCAGAATGCCATTCTTCGTGGCGACACCTGCTTCAGCAACGAACTCAATATTCGGAATGACGCCAATGCCAACCAGCACCAGGTCGCACATAATCTCTTCGCCAGACTTCAGAACGCCGGACTTCACTTTGCCATCGTCATCGCCTTTCAGCTCAGACAGCATGGCGCCCGTGATAATTTTCACGCCATGGGTCTCATGGGTGCGCTGATAGAAGTCGGACATAACCGGAGAGGTGACACGCGCGAGCACGCGATCCGCCATCTCAAGAACCGTTACATCAAGGCCCAGTTCACGCGCCGCAGATGCGGCCTCAAGACCGATATATCCAGCGCCAACGATCAGCAGATGATGACCACCGCGCACCATTGGCTTCAGCATGTCGATATCGTCGAGTGAGCGCAGATCAAACACATGTCCCAGATCAGCGCCCGGCACAGGCAGCGCGCGAGGGCGCGCACCGGTTGCGATGATCAGCGTATCGTAGGCGATGCTCTCACCATTGCTCAGCTCAACCGTTTTGGCGGCGCGATCAATCTTCGTGGCGGAAACCTGTGTGACCAGATTGATCTTGCTGTCTTCATAGAAGGTGATTGGCTTCAGGAAGAGACGCTCTCTGTCCAGCTTGCCCTTCAGATAGGCTTTGGACAGCGGCGGACGCTGATATGGCGGCGCCAGCTCGTCACCAACCAGAGTGATCTCGCCCTCGAATCCGAACTGACGGAGCGAGACAGCGGCCTGCCCTCCGGCCTGCCCAGCGCCGAGAATTACGATTTTTTGGTCAGCTGACATGTTCCACCCTATTGGTATCCGAGATTTATGACGCCAGCGTCACTTTTTTGCAAGTGCTTGCTACGCTAAAGCGATCACCTTAATCACATCCTATGCAATCCAGTCCTGATATTGAAATTTTGCTGAACGGGGAAGCCGAGACTCTCGAATTGGGAGCGCGGCTGGCCAGTCTCCTGCGCGCGGGAGACTGCGTTGCACTGTATGGAGATCTCGGCGCCGGAAAAACAACACTTTCCCGCGGCCTTATTCAGGCCATGGATACAGCCATCGAAGAAATCCCAAGTCCAACCTATACGATTGTGCAGACTTATGAGATCGAGCCATGCGCCGTCTGGCATTTCGACCTATACCGCATTGATAATCCTATGGAATTAGTGGAACTGGGCTTTGACGATGCGTTGAATGATATCTCTCTTATCGAATGGCCAGAGAACGCGGGAAGCCTTCTGCCTGAGAACCGACTCAGCGTACGCTTGGCGTTTAGCGGGGATGTGCGCAAAGCCTGCCTGTCTGGTGGCACTGCGGAATGGATAGACAGACTTAATGACCACTTCAGGAAAAACTGAACGCGACGCCGCGATAGAAACCTTCCTTCAGGAGGCTGGCTGGGGCGGCGCTGAACGACGCGCCCTTGGCGAAGATGCATCCACCCGCAGTTATGAGCGCGTCTATCAGGGCGGTGATGTAGCGGTCCTCATGAACGCACCACCTGCCGCTGAAAGTGCGCCTTGCGGTCCTGACGCAGATGAACACACACGTATTCTGGCAGGCTGGAACGGGCGCACACGCCTTGCCGCCTGCCGCGTCGACGCTTTTGTTGGCGTCGGCAATCATCTTCAGGCGCTTGGCCTTTCGGCTCCGAACGTACTGGCCTTTGATGTTGAGCAGGGCCTCTGCCTGCTGGAAGATCTGGGCGATGGCATTTTTGCCCGCGAGATTGAAAACGGTGCGAGTGAAGCTGAACTTTATATGGCCGCCATTGACGCGCTGGCCCATGTCCATAACGCGCCGACACCAGACTTTGTCACGGCAGGCGAATGGCGCTGGCCCGTCCTGCCCTATGACCGCCTTGCCCTGACCACAGGCGCTGACCTCTTCCCAAAATGGTATCCGGCCTATGATGAACGGGTAAAATTCTCAGGCAGTCTGCAGCTTGAGTTTGATCAGATTGTCCGCAGCCTCAGCACGCATCTGGCAGGCCTGCCCAAAGTGCTCATGCTGCGGGATTATCATGCCGAAAACCTGCTTTGGCTGCCAGAACGCGAAGGCCTGAAAAAGGTTGGCATTCTGGACTATCAGGACGCCGTCGCCGGACCGGCCGCCTGGGACATTGCCATGTTCATTCAGGATGCCCGCCGCGATGTCACGCCAGAGGTCGCAGAACAGGTGTTTAGCCGGTATCTCGACCTGACCGGCCATGACCGCGAAAGCTTCCAACGTGACTTCGATATTGCCGGGGCGATCAATGCGCTACGGATTATCGGCGTGTTTGCGCGCCTTGTCCGCCGCGATGGAAAACCTCGCTATGAACAATTCCTGCCGCGTGAATGGGGCCATCTGAAAGCCAGCCTCGCCAATCCGGCCCTGAAGGGTCTCAAGCGCATTCTGGAAATCGCTGCGCCGCAATTAAAGGACGACTGATATGGACCGCCCGATCCGAACAGCCATGTTCCTCTCTGCGGGGCTCGGAACGCGCATGCGTCCCCTGTCTCTGAAAACGCCCAAACCGCTTATCCCGGTGGCCGGCAAAGCATTGATGGACCATTTGCTGGATGACGCGATCGCGGCGGGCATAGAGCGCGCCATCGTCAATGTGCATTATCTGGCCGAACAGGTCGAAGCCCATATGGCTACCAAGTCTGGCATTGAGATTGTCATCTCAGATGAGCGCGATGAGCTGCTTGAAACCGGCGGCGCCATTGTGAAGGCGCGCGAGCTTCTGGGCGATGAGCCTGTTTTCATGGTCAATACAGATGCCTTCTGGGTGAACCCGGTCGGCAATCCGTTCGAACAGCTGAATGCAGCCTATGACCCGGACAGCATGGACGACCTTCTCCTTCTGGCAGACAGGTCTCGCAGCATTGGTTTTAACGGCGCAGGCGATTTCGCGCTTCTTGACGATGGTCGCCTCGAGCGCCGGGGCGAGCGCCCGGAAACGCCATGGGCGTATGCCGGTGTGCGCGTGACCATTGCCAAGCTCTATGAAGGCGAAGCCCTTCGCCCATTTTCGGCAAACCTGATCTGGAACAAATCTCTGGACGCGGGCCGCCTTTATGGTCTGCCACTTGATGCGCAGTGGATGCATGTCGGCGATCCGGATGCAATTGGCGCCGCTGAGAGCTGGATCACCGCGCATAAGGGCACAACATGATCGACCTGAAGGCAGAGCTATTTGGCCAGAACCGGGCCTACACCCTGCCTGCAGGGGCGAACTTCCTGAAAGAGCTCGCCATCACTCTGATCGAGGTGACCGGCGCACGCACCGCTCCGGAAAAGCTGTCGGACGCGCTGATCTTCCTACCAAACAGGCGCTCTGCACGCGCGCTCGCAGCGCATTTACATGCTGAGCTGGCAAGCCCCGGCTTTCTGCCACCGGATATTCGTCCACTCGGTGATGCGGGCGATAACGACCCCGCGCTTTTAGGCGAGCTCGCAAATATTGATGTGCGTCCAGAAATGCCGAGCGGCACGCGCCTTGGCATGCTCGCAAAGCTGGTCACCCAATGGCATAATGCGCGCGGCGAACCTCTGACGATCGCTTCTGCGCTTTCGGTCGCAAAAGACCTCGCACGACTGCTTGATCAGGCCGCCCTTGCGGGCGGTGTGCGCTGGGAAGATTTACGCGCGCAGGTCCAGGACAAAGAGCTGGCACAGCATTGGGAAGTCTCCGTCGACTTCCTCTCAATCATCACCGAAAACTGGCCGACGGTTCTGGCAGAAAATGGCTATTCCGATACGAATGCACGCGACAGGCTGGCCGCAGAAGCGCTCTGCCATCGCTGGTCAAATACACCGCCAGATACACCGGTCATCGTTGCGGGCTCGACCGGTTCCACCCCATCCACACGTATGCTGATGCGCGCAGCCATGGAGTTACCGCAGGGCGCCGTTCTCTTCCCCGGTCTGGAACACGAAACCGACGAAGCGACGTGGAAGGCGATTTCAATCACGCCGAGCCATCCCCAGTTTGGCTTTTCGGAAACTCTGACAGACCTTGGCCTCAAGCCGTCTGAGGTCCATATCTGGCCGGGCTATCGTGAGACCGAAGCCCTGACGCCGCGCCGCCAGATCATTCAGGAATCGCTTGCGCCTGCAGACACGACTGCCGACTGGGTGACCCGGCTTGAAATGCGCGCCGCGCCCGGAACGCCGCAATCGCTCACCCATGCTGCACTGGATGGGCTCTCCCTTATTGAGGCCGATACCGAAGCCGAAGAGGCCGACGCTATTGCGCTCCTCATGCGCGAAGCACTGGAAACGCCCAATAAGACAGCCGCGCTCATCTCGCCTGACTCCGGCCTTGCCCGCCGGGTCTCCGCGCTTTTACAGCGCTGGGACATTCATGTTGCCCCATCCGCTGGCTGGCCATTACTCCAGACGCGCGCCGGGCGCTTCTTTATTGCGGCGCTGAACTGGTCACTCGATTCAGGTGACCCGCTCGCCCTTGCCCGCCTTCTGAAACACGAACTCATGGTGTTCGGCGACGATGAAATGCGAGAGCGCGGCGTTTCAGCTTTAGAGCGCGGCATGCTGCGCAGCCTGCGCGGCTGGACCGACCTCGACAGCCTTGCCGTCGCGACCGGCAAACGCGGCGATGAAGCTGAAAAGAAACCGAAGCACTCGCCCATCGAACCTGATGATTACGGCCTTGCACTTCACCTGCTCGAAGACCTTTATGCCCGTGTGGGCGACGACCTCGCAGACCTCGCCGCATTGTCTGAAGGCGAGTTCAAGCTCCGCCCGTTCATCGAAAAGCTGGCCGAACTGTGTGACCGCCTGACCCGTCACCCGGATGATGAAGGCCCATCGCTTTTATGGTCCGGTCAGGATGGATCAGCCCTCGCCCGCTGTCTCGAAGATGCCGCGCAAATGGGCGATGCCATGCCGGATATTCGCCGGGATGATCTCGCCCCTCTGCTCACCCAGTTCGCAAATGATCTGCGCGTTCCCGACGATATGCCGTCTCATCCACGGCTGAACATCTGGGGCCCTTTAGAAGCGCGTCTGCAACGCTCTGACCTGTTGATCCTCTCCAGCCTGAATGAAGGCTCCTGGCCCGAAATGCCGAGCGTGGACGGCTTCCTGCCGCGCCAGATACGCGCCAGCATTGGCCTGCCAGACACTGAAGCCCGGATCGGCCTTTCCGCACACGACTTCGCCCAGCTGGCCTGCGCGCCGAATGTCATTCTGACCCGGTCGCAACGCGTGGATGACAAGCCTGCTGTTGCTTCACGCTGGCTCTGGCGGCTCCGCATTCTGGTGAGCAGCGCGCTTGAAAGCCTTGAGAAAACCGACGAGCGGCTCAATGCGCCGACAGCCTATATCCTCGATTGGGTCAGAGGCCAGCATGCCGCCAAACCTGCCGAGGACGTTCTCGCGCCGCGCCCGAAACCACCTGCGAACAAACGCACCGAGGCCATTCGCGTCACCGATGTCGAAAACCTCATCCGCGACCCGTATGCCTTTTATGCAAAGACCATTCTGAAGCTGGAGCCGCTCGACCCAATCAACCCACCGCTCAGCCCTATGGCCGTCGGCATCGCCATGCACAAAGCGCTGGAAAAATTCGACACGCTGAAAACGCCTTACATCTCCACCGGTCAGATGGTGGACAGCTTTGCCACCCAACTCGAAGCCGTTGGCGCAGATGACCTCTTCATTGCCGAACGTCAGGCCGGATGGGCAGAAGGTGCAGCGCCTTATATTGACTGGCTTGTCAGCCGAGACGGCCATGTCAAAGCCCGAAAAATGGAAGTCGATTACAATCTCGACCTCGCCATTGGCTCTGGCAAAGTTCTGCTGACCGGCCGCGCCGATATGGTGGAAACACTGGAAGACAACACCCTGTCCATCATCGACTTCAAAACCGGCAACCCACCTTCGAACAAGCAGGTCATGTCTGGCTTATCGCCGCAGCTTCCACTGCTGGCCGCCATGGCCGCACATTGCACCGATGAGGATAAACCGTCAGGCACACCATCAGAGCTGTTCTATGTCGGCTTTGGCTCTAAGCCTGGCATTATCTCTATCGAAGACAAGAAAGAGCCGAAGACCGCGCAGGACATGGCAGATGCCGCCATTCAGGGGCTGCAGGATCTACTCTTCGCCTATTCCAATTCGGACATGCCTTACCTTTCCGGCCCGCGCATCCAGTTCCAGCGCGCACATGGCGATTATGATGGTCTGTCACGCAAACAGGAATGGGCCGACCCCGGCCATGAAGGCGGATCGGAGGGCAATTCATGAGCCTGAACACAGAAGCCTATAACCGCGTCGAAGCGGCTCAGAAGCTCGCGGCGAAACCAGATGCCTCTATCTGGGTATCGGCCAATGCGGGCTCGGGCAAAACCAAAGTTCTGATCGACCGCGTGGCGCGTCTCCTTCTGCAAGGCGCACAGCCAGACAGCATTCTCTGCATCACCTACACAAAGGCGGCTGCCAGTGAGATGCAGCAGCGTCTGTTCAAACGCCTTGGCAGCTGGTCCGTAATGAAGGATAGCGAGCTGGCCGCCGACCTTCAAAAGCTGGAAAGCAAAGAGGCGACCTTCACACAGCAACAGCTGAAAGATGCCCGCGCACTCTTTGCAAAGGCTCTGGAAACACCGGGCGGTCTGCGCATTGAAACCCTGCACGCCTTTGCGGGCCGCGTCCTGCGCCGCTTCCCGTTGGAAGCTGGCGTCCCGCCGGGCTTTAAAGAGCTGGATGATATCGACAATGCCACACTCTGGACCCATGCCGCACGCCTTGCTTTCGACCGGTTGAAAGCCGACCCGGCAAAATGGCCGCTCTTTGCCGAGCTGATGAGCGAGATCAAAGGCCTTCGCTATGATGGCGCGAAGAAGCTCATCACTGACAATGCCTCAAAGCTGAAAACCTTTTTCGCCCGCCACCCGGACCCGGAAAGCTGGGGCTTTATTCTTGGCGATGTTCTGGGTGCGCCAGAAGCAACCAGCGAAGAATTGCTGGATAGTCTTGTCGGCTCTGGCCTACCAAAAGACCGGATCGGCGATGCCGTGCTTGAGCTTGAAGCCCGCGGCGGCAAAAACGATCAGACCATGGCGAGCGAACTGCGCACCATTCTGGAAACGCAGGACCTGCAAGCCGCCTACACGCTCTATCGGAAGAATTTCTACGATTCGAAGAATGAGGTCCGCACCAAAGGCCGCTATACTAAAAAGTTTGAAGGCAGCCTTCTGGAGAACCTGTTCGGGCCGGTAGATGGCCGCGAGACCCAGCGCTTTTTCTCCATTGAAGGACAGATGCTCGCCGCAAAACTACGCGAACGCACCCTGACCCTTCTGAGAATGGCAGAGCCAATCCTCTCTGCTCATACCTATGAAAAGCGCATTCGCGCAGGCCTCGATTTTGACGATCTGATCTCAAATACGCGCGATCTTCTCACGCGTGCGGGCCTTGCCGAATGGGTGCTTTATAAACTGGATGGCGGCATCAGCCATGTGCTGCTCGACGAAGCACAGGATACCAGCCCGGACCAATGGGTGATTGTAAACTCCCTCGTCTCTGAGTTTTTCTCAGGCGCAGGCAGTAAGGACCTTATCCGCACACTGTTTGTGGTGGGTGATGAGAAGCAATCCATCTATTCCTTCCAGGGCGCCGACACGGCCAAATTCCAGCGCGAACGCCAGAGCTTTTCAGCCCGCGACGCAGACGCGGATATTACCGGCGCAATCCATCTTCCATCGGTTGAGATGTCGTTCCGCTCCACGCCGCAAGTTCTCTCATTCGTGGATGCTGTGTTCAACGGCCCGGCTATGGCGGGCGGGCCGCCTTTCTCGACTGAAGCACCTGGCGGCGCAGATCAGATCAGCCATCAGGCCTTCCGGAATACCGATACTGGCCATGTGGAAGTCTGGCCGCTGGAAGCCCCGGATGAGGCGCCCACAAATGTCCCATGGGATGCGCCCATTGATATGGAACGGCAGGTCTCGCCTGCGGCGCAACTGGCAGAGCGTATCGCAAAATGGGTGAAGCGCCGCTTAGAACCGGGCGCGCCGGGCATTTATCAGGAAGGCCGCGAAACCGAGCCGCGCCCTGCCCATGCCGGTGACATTCTTATTCTGGTGCGCTCACGCAAGGCGCTCTTCCATTCCATCATTCAGAAACTAAAGGCTGAAGGCCTGCCTGTTGCTGGCGCAGACCGCATAAATATTCTGAACACGCTCGCCGTGCAGGATGTTCTGAACCTCATCCGGTTTGCGCTCCTGCCAGAAAATGATCTGAAGCTCGCGGAAATCCTGAAGGGCCCGTTCCTTGGCCTGTTGGATGATGATGAACACCTCTTCCCGCTTGCCTATGGCCGTGAACGCACAAGCCTTTGGGAACGTGTACAGTTCAGGTCAAACCCAGACCATGACGCAGCGCGCACCTTCCTCGCCGAGGTTTTAAAGCGCCGCCATTTACCGGCCTTTGAATTCCTGAGCTGGGTGATGAATACGCGCCATTCGGCCATGGGCCAGACAGGCTGGCAAATGCTGAAAGCCCGCTTTGGCGCGCCTGCCCATGATCCGCTTGAAGCGCTCGTCTCACTTGCTGCGAATATGGATGACGCGGACAGTGCCTCACTACAAACCTTCCTTGCCGCCGTCGAAAACACAGATAGCGACATTAAACGCGAACCGTCCGGCCCGGTTCAGGAAATTCGCGTCATGACAGTGCACGGCTCCAAAGGTTTGGAAGCGCCTATCGTCATATTGCCGGACACAACGGGTGTTGGACGGAACGATATTTCCGGCCAGATGCTGTTCGATGAAAACGGCATGCCCTGCTGGATGAAGAAGGCCGAAGACGACTGCCCGGCCAGCGCAGCCCTTCGCGCGCTTCAGATCGACAAAGCCCGCGCCGAAAGCAATCGCCTTCTTTATGTGGCCCTGACCCGGGCCAAGGATGAGCTGATCATTTGTGGCGCATGGAGCGGCAAACCGGGCGGTGCAGGATTTAAAGCAGGCAGCTGGTATGAGCTGTGTCAGCAGACGGTGGAAAGCTGGACCTCCGCTGATGCGAGCACGGATGAGGAAGGCGTCTGGTCTTTGGGCGGACTGCCCCAGCCCGTTGTCGGTGGCGCGACTGCCCCAGATGATAGCGACGCCAAGCCATTGCCGGACTGGCTGTTCACACCACGATCGGTACGAAGCTCAGAGCAACAGGACAAGCTGCGCGCGCCAAGCTCGCTTCTGCCGGGTGATACACCCGTCCTGCCCCCATTCGGCAAGGATCACGTCAAGCGCTTCCAACGTGGTCGCCTTATCCACGCGCTTCTGGAAATCCTGCCGGATACGCCAATGGAGAGCCGCCGCGAACGCGCCGAGCGCTTCCTTTCGACATGCCTTGATGCTGATGAGGCGCATCTGATGGAAGACGTGATCAATGTCACCTTCTCTGTATTGGATGCACCCGAGCTTGCACCTGTCTTCGGGCCAGGCGGCCGACCTGAAGCGCCGGTCGTAGGCCGTGGGCCGAACCTGCCGGATGGGATCATCATCAATGGCCGCGTTGACCGGTTGCGCGTCACAGAAAATGAAGTCTGGGTGATCGACTATAAGACGGATCGTCCACCGCCAAAGCGCGCTGAAGACGTCGCCCTGCCTTATCTGGCGCAATTAGGGGCTTATCACGACGTGCTTTCTGTTACTTATCCTGACAAGTCTGTTAAATGCGCTTTATTGTGGACCGATGGACCCCACTTTATGGTTCTTGCCGAATCCGCCATGCTGGCGGCGCTCAAAAAGGCGCAAGAAACGAACTGATTTCCCGCAGGGCCGGATGGTGCTTGCGATAGCTTAGACAAGAGGAGGCGCATATGGCGGCCCTGGACATTAATGATGACACGTTTGACACCGAAGTACTGGGCGCTGATGTCCCGGTAGTAGTCGATTTCTGGGCGGAATGGTGCGTGCCATGTAAGAAGCTCTCTCCAAACGTAGAGCGCGTTGCAGAAGAAATGGCTGGCAAAGTCAAAGTTGCGAAGCTGAACGTTGATGAGAACCCGGTCACCATGACGAAATATGGTGTGCGCGGCCTGCCAACGCTCATTCTTTTCAAGAATGGCAAAGTCACCGCAACGCATCTCGGCGACATGAACAAAGACAAGCTGGAAGAGTGGATCAAATCTGAAACGGCTTAAGCCGATCAGCTGATCACCTCGCCATTTCTGGCGAGCACATCACCCGCAAGATAAAGCGATCCGCAAATCAAAGCGTGATCGCTTTTTTCTTGCGCGATACGCGCCAATGCGTCGTCAAAGCTCTGATAGGCAGAGGCAGACAAGCCAATCTCGCGCGCGACTTCGGCCAGCGCCTCAGGGTCATGGCCCTTGCGGTCACCCGGCATTGGAATGATGGCAACATGGCCAAGGCTGGATGCCATTTCAGAGAGATAGCTTTTCGCGTCTTTCACGCTCAGCATGGCGATAATCGCAGGAACCGGCGCATGTGGTGCGAGCGCTTTTGAAATAGCGCGGGCCGCGTGCGGGTTGTGCCCGCCATCCACCAGCACAGTCTTGCCCGGCAGAGCGCGCGTCACATCCCCCTCACCCAGAGGCTGAAGCCGTGCTGGCCAGCTGACCTTTGCAAGGCCCGCCCGAAGTGCCTCGTCTTTTAGCTCGAAAACACCCGACGCCTGAAGCGCCATAATGGCGAGCGACGCATTGCCCGCCTGATGCGGCCCTTCCAGACCAAGCGGCATGTCCTCAATCGACACATCACCGAGTTTGGCGCTCAGCGTACCTGCCTCGCCGAAAGAGATATCTGAAGGGTTGAGGAAACTGATGTCAGACTTTCGCACGCGCGCCTCGGCCTTCAGCGTCCGCGCGACCTCTGAATGCTGGGGCGCAGACACAACCGGTGAGCCAGATTTGATAATCCCGCCCTTTTCCCAGGCGATCTGACAAATATGCCGCCCCAGAAATTCCTTATGGTCATAATCAATCGGCGTGATGACACTCACAGCCGGATGATCGAACACATTGGTGGAATCAAACCGGCCACCCAGCCCGACCTCAATCAGGGTCAGGTCGGCAGGTGTTTCTGAAAACGCCAGATACGCACAACACGTAATGCCTTCGAAGAAAGAGATGGGCTCGCCACCATTCGCCTCGAGCACGCGCTCGGCATAGCTGCGAAGCGCCTCGTCGCTGATCAGCTTTCCAGCAATGCGTATGCGCTCATTGACTGAGATCAGATGCGGTGAAGTATCAACGTGAACTTTCAGGCCATGAGCTTCGGCAATGGCGCGCATAAAAGCCGTTGTAGAGCCTTTGCCATTCGTGCCTGCCACATGGATCACTGGCGGCATTTTATCCTGCGGACGCCCGAGCGCCTCCAGAACGCGGCGCACCGGCGCAGTGGAAAGCTTGAAGCTTGCAGGTTTCGGTAATGCGTCAAAGGCTGACAGAAGATCTGTCAGCACGTCGCCGGTATTATTCAGGGGATTGGCCCTCAGCGTTTATTCGACCGCGTCGACCGAAGGTGGTGCGACAGGTGGAAGACCTTCGCCATTTTCGCTCGTCTTGCGGGACATAAGGTGCCCAAGAATACGGCCAAGCACAGTCGGGATCTCACGACGGTCAACAACCATATCCACCACGCCTTTATCCTTCAGGAACTCAGAACGCTGGAAGCCTTCAGGAAGTTTCTGACGGATGGTCTGTTCGATGACGCGCGGACCAGAAAACGCAATCATGGCTTCTGGTTCTGCAAGGTGAACATCGCCCAGCATGGCGTAAGACGCGGATACACCGCCACTCGTCGGGTCGGTGAGGATCACGACGTAAGGCAGGCCAGCTTCTTTCACATCCTGAATAGCCAGCGTGGTACGCGGCATTTGCATCAGGGAAAGCGTGCCTTCCTGCATGCGTGCGCCGCCAGACGCGGTGCAGACGATGAGCGCAGCATCACGCGCAACAGCCATTTCAGCCGCCGTGATGAAAGCTTCACCCGCAGCCATGCCCAGAGACCCGCCCATAAAGGCAAAGTCCTGAACCAGAACGACAGCCGGCTTGCCGCCAATGCGGCCAAAGGCAGCCGCCATACAGTCATCCTGATCGATATTATTGCCGTTCGGGTCGGACTTGTTGCGATCACCGATTTTGGCTTTCGCGCCGCGCAGACGGTCAACATAGCGTTTGTCGTCTTTGAATTTCAGCGGGTCGCGCGGCACTTCCGGAAGTTCAATTTTCTCCCAGTTTGCATCGTCGAACATGGAGCGGAAACGCACCAGTGGACCCACGCGCAAATGCGCGCCAGACGGGGTTACCCAGAAGCTTGCTTCAAGATCTGGTCGAAAAATAAGCTCACCAGATTTCGGGCATTTCACCCAAAGGTTTTCCGGTGTTTCACGCTTACCGAATACCGATTTGAGCCCTGGTGGGCTGATATTGGAAAGCCAGTTCATGCGTTTCTCCGTCAAGCGGTCTCGCCATTCCTGTTCAGGCCAGCGGAAAGCTCCCGCGTCAGTTGGCCTATCGACTCAATTACGTCAGCGCGTGACTTACCCTGCTGCATCCCAGATATAATATCAATAAATGCAGAGCCAACGACAACACCGTCGCTAATGGCAGACATTTCACGCGCCTGCTCACCTGTTTTTATACCAAACCCGACACAGACTGGAAGACCAGACGTATCCTGAGCGAGTTTCACGCCCGGTTCGATTTCAGAAACGACTGCGCGTTTCGCACCCGTTACACCGGTCACAGAGACATAATAAAGGAAACCGCTCGCGCCATGCGCCACGGCTTTCATACGTTCTGCCTGCGTGGTTGGCGTCGCCAGTCGGATCACAGCCAGTTCGTGCGGCGCATAAGCATCACGCACAGGCTGATCTTCTTCCGGCGGAAGGTCGACCAGAATGCTGCCATCAAGGCCCGCATCTGCGGCCGCCGCGGCAAAAGCCTCATAGCCCATATGGTGGATAGGGTTTGCATAGCCCATCAGAATGACAGGGGTTGTCTGATTAGTTTCGCGGAAGCGCTTAGCCAGCGCCAGAACATCGCGAAGTTTCGTGCCTGCTTTCAGGCTGCGCTGACCAGCACGCTGAATGCTTGGGCCATCTGCCATCGGGTCTGTAAATGGTGCGCCAAGTTCAATGAGGTCTGCACCGTTTTCGACCAGCGCATTCATCGCCTGATAGCTGGTCTCCATGTCCGGATCGCCGGCCATGATATAGGTGACGAGCGCAGTACGCTGTTCTGATTTGGCTTTTTCAAACGCAGCGGAAATTCTGGAAACAGGCATTGAGGTTGGTCAGTCCGGTGAAAAATTCAATCGCTCTGGCGGAAACGCGCCCATCCGGGCGGGGTCTGGGTTGCTTAGTTGGTCTTTCATGTCCACACAAGCCCCGCAATGGTTTTAGGGCGAAGCTGAAAGCGCGATGATCATGGATGAACTGACCCAGCGACAAATGGAAATGGTGCGCGAAGAACGCCTGCGCCGGTCTCGCCAGCAGTTTGAATATGTGCGCCTCAATCTCATCAATGTCGGCGTCTTGTCTCTGTTTGCGATTTTCGGGGCAAGCTCCGGCGATGTCGGCGGCATTCTGGCGAAAATCTCAGCCGATAAGATCGTCCTTTCTCTCATGGTGGTTCTGGCGCTTGTCTCCACCACTTTATTCTTCCTCTGGATGGATGATGCCATCTCGATTGCGGGCTTTGACCATTATCTGAAAGAGGTGGAAGAAACACATGCGCTGGAAGGCGGCGCCTATTGGTTTGCGCATAGAGAAAAACTGAATAAGACCGCCGTATTCAGCCTGAAGCACTGGCTGTTCAACACGGCCGTTTTGCTGGCTTTTGTGTGCCCGCCCATCATTTTGTTGCTGTTTATTCTGCTCGCCAAAGGGCCAGACCTGCCGGGCATTGCACTATTCGGACTGTTTACGCTGATCGTGCTGTTGCTGCTTGGGCCATTCTTCATCTGGCGCTTCTTCTCACGCCGTCTGTATGGCTAGCTGACGCTGACTTCGCCCTTCACCCATTTGGCAAACTTTTCCGGCGCATTGGCAATCGGAAAAGCCAGAATCGCGGGCGTATCGGCTGGATGTAGCGCAATGATCAATGTTTCCAGATCAGGCCATAGCTCTTCAGTCGCCTTCAGCCAGAGCACATATTCCTCATCGCGCGCCAGCTTGCCTTCCCAGCGATAAATAGTCCGGATCGGCCCTTCAATATTGGCACAGGCCGCAAGACGACCATCAACAGTTGCCTCAGCCAGGCGATAGGCCAGCTCCTGAGTTGGGCAATTCACGCGAATGAGCAAAAGTTCGGTCATGCCTGCCCTTATCCCGATGAAACGGTTGAGAAATCCATAATTTTTATAAGTACTTTGAGCAAAAAAAGCCCATGCCCGGCCTTTAGTCAGGCTTCCGGCTCATGACAGACAAAACAGAGCTTGTTGCCATCTGGGTCACGAACATAAGCGGCATAAAAATCGGCATGGTAATGCAGACGCAGGCCCGGCGGGCCTTCGCAACGCCCAAGGTTTTCCATCGCAACAGAATAGACATGATCAACCGTCGCACGGTCCGGCGCCAGAAGCGCATTCATCTGGCCATTACCCGGCTCATGAGTTGAGCCATTCTGCGGCAATGTCAGGAAAAACCACGGACGATCCCCGGCCTGATTGGCCCAGGAGATAAACGGCGTCGTGTCATTGAAATACATAATACGCAGGCCCAGCGCCGCCATGACCGGCTCATAAAACCGACGGGCCTGCGGGAAATCTCGGGTTGCCACTGTTACATGTGAAAGCAAAGGCAACCCCTCTCAGATCAGATCTCGATACCCAGATGTTCGGCAACGGAGAAAATGTCCTTATCGCCGCGACCACACATATTCATGATGATGATCTTATCAGGTCCCATCTCTTTGGCGACCTCACCCACGCGCGCCAGCGCATGAGACGGTTCAAGTGCCGGAATAATGCCCTCAAGCCTGGTGCACAGCTTGAACGCTTCGAGAGCTTCAGTGTCGGTGCAGGTCAGATATTCCGCACGGCCACTGTCGCGCAGGAAGGCATGTTCCGGGCCAATACCCGGATAGTCCAGACCGGCAGAGATTGAGTGCGCATCGATAATCTGTCCGTCATCATCCTGCAGAAGATAGGTACGGTTGCCATGCAGAATGCCCGGCTCGCCGCCATTGAGGGCCGCCGCATGCATACCGGTTTCAACGCCATGACCTGACGCTTCAACACCGATCAGACGAACGCTTTCATCTTCAAGGAAGGGGTGGAACAGGCCAATCGCGTTAGACCCACCGCCAATGCACGCCATCACGGCGTCTGGCAGACGGCCTTCACGTTCCAGCATTTGCTCACGCGCTTCACGGCCAATCACAGACTGGAAGTCACGCACGAGTTCAGGATACGGGTGCGGGCCAGCCGCAGTACCAATGCAATAGAATGTGTCTTTGATATTGGTCACCCAATCACGCAGCGCTTCATTCATCGCATCTTTCAGCGTGCCCGTGCCGCTTTCCACTGGCACGATTTCCGCGCCCAGCAGTTTCATGCGGAAGACGTTTGGCTTTTGACGCTGAACATCGGTCGCACCCATAAAGACGACGCATTGCAGACCAAAGCGCGCGCAAACGGTTGCCGTCGCAACACCGTGCTGGCCAGCACCGGTTTCAGCGATGATACGCTTTTTGCCCATGCGCATAGCGAGCAGCACCTGCCCAAGGCAGTTATTGATTTTGTGCGCGCCGGTATGGTTCAGCTCATCACGCTTCAGATAGATTTTGGCACCGCCAAAATGCTCGGTCAGACGCTCTGCAAAATAGAGCGGAGACGGACGGCCAACATAATGCGCCCAGAGATCTTCCATCTGAGCCTGAAAAGCCGGGTCTTTTTGTGCGGCCCGATATTCCTTCTCAAGATCCAGCACGAGCGGCATCAGCGTTTCGGCGACATAGCGGCCACCAAATTCGCCAAAGCGACCATTCGCATCCGGCCATTGATCCCAGGTGTTACGTAAATCCATCTCTGAGGCGTCCTTTAAAGTCAGGCCTCTTAGTCTCTCTACAGACGGTCGCCGTCAAGACCGTGATTTCCGGAACGTCGCCCGTTCGACTGCGTTGTTTCTGGTGAACAGACACAAAGGAGAGACATGATGAGTTATCAGCTCACCCTGCAAAAAATCGAGCCCGTGACACATGACACCCACCATCTGGTGTTCAACCGTCCGGAAGGCTTTGACTTTGAACCCGGCCAGGCGACAGACTTCGCACTGGATAAGAAAGGCTGGCGCGATGAGAAACGCCCTTTCACCTTTACCAATCTGCCGGACAGCAACACGATTGAATTCGTGATCAAATCCTATCCCGACCATGACGGTGTGACCGAACAGATCGCCAAAATGGAGCCGGGCGATACAGTCACCATTGAAGAGCCATGGGGCGCGATCAATGATGAAGGCAAAGGCACATTCATTGCCGGCGGCGCGGGCATTACGCCCTTTATCGCTATTCTGCGCGAACGCCTGAAGGAGAAAGGCACGCTGGACGGCTGTAAGCTGATTTTCTCTAACTCCACAGAGAAAGACATTATTTTGCGCGATGAGTTTGAAGCCATGCCCGGCCTTGAAACCGTGTTCACCGTAACAGACCAAAAGTCTGCCAGCGTGGAAACCGAGACGATTCATCGTGAATTTCTGGAAGATCACGTGGATCCGAAATCCGGCAAATTCTATATTTGCGGACCGGACAAAATGGTCGAAGACCTGTCTTCAACACTCAAAGACATGGGCGTTGAAGAAGAGCGCATCGTCATAGAGGACTTTGACTGAAAAATGCCCTCAGACGAGAGACGCAATTTTCTGATAGGCCGCGGCGGCCTGTTGAACCTCTCCCGACGGGAAGAAACCGGCTTGCCCGGTCTCCTCGCCCGAGGCGTTCTCCTGCTCAGCCTGCCGCGTCGGACCTTCGTTCCGAATGCCTTCAGACCGCTGGAACCCGCTTAGATCGGCCTCGTCACCAAATGAACGGGGCTCGGTCTCTGCTGGCGAGAAACCCGTTTGCGGAGCCTCTTGTGAGGTTTCCGCTTCAGGCGCGCCCGGCAGCTCCGGTGCATTGGCATTGCCTATGTCAGAAGTTTCATCGGTCTGGCCGGTACGTTCCTCGAACTCTTCGCGGCTCTGCGCGGAAAGCTCCGCCTGCGCTTCACGGAGCGCTGCCGCAGCCTGTTGGGCGACTTTCTTATCCTGCCCGGAAGGTTCTGCCGGCGCGAGCGCAGCCGCTTGCACCTGACGCAATTTGTCGATCGTTGCCTGCGGGTCGCCCTTGATCGGCGAGGTATCAATCGAAACCTCACCACCAATGGCATAGCGCTTTCCGTCCGGACCAGTCTGATATTGATAAGACGGTGAACCGGCAAAACTGCCACCGGCAGCCGCATGAGCTGCCTCATGCGCGCGGACTTCGTCATCGCGCGCTTTTAGCTCTTTAACCTGAGCTTCTTCCTCTTCAGTGAGTTCGGTTTCGTCTTCTTCCTCAGTTTCAGACTCCACCTCAGCAGACAGCCCGCTTTTCACAGACGCCGCAGCCTCAGCCGCGACACCTGAAATCTCTACCCGGTCAACCGGGTCAGAGCTTTCCGACGTTCCGTTCGCAGGCGGTGGAGCGGCAGGCGCAGGGGCGTTCTGCGCGGGCACTGAAGCCGGCGCAGTTGGGAGGAAACCGTATCTGACGTCACTAAGGAGCATGATCTGTCCTGTCGCTATAAACGCGTTAACAGAATAAATCAGATGCGTGGATCAGATGTGACCGGACCCGGCGCAATTACGCCCTAAAGCTTCAGCCGGGAGTAACTATAAAAAGGGGGCATGATTCAAAGACGCGCTGACGCGAAACCCTTAATCTTCGCCGCGTCTTTCACGCCCTTTTCGCGCTCAACACCGGATGAGACGTCCACAGCCCTCGCCCCGGAAATGCGAACGGCGTCTGCCACGTTGTCAGGGTTCAGCCCGCCCGCCAGAAGCCATGGCCGATCAGTCGCGAAGTCTTTGAGAATCGTCCAGTCAAAGGCATGCCCCCAACCGCCCGGTCGGTCTGCATCTTTGGGTGGTTTGGCGTCGAACAGAAAACGGTCTGCGGCGGGAAAGGCTTTCACCGCCTCAAGGTCTTCTGCTGTGGACACCGGCAGCGCCTTCCAGAGCTCGCCTTCCGGACGCAGACGACGAATAGCATTCAGCGTATCATTCGTTTCCGCGCCATGCAGCTGGATGTGATCAACACCCCATTCCGCGGCGATTTCGGCGGCGAATTCCGGCTCCGGGTTCACAAGCAGCACGACTATTTCAATGTCCTTACGGATCGCGCGTGCGGCCTCGACCAGCGCAGCGCCAGCCTGCCGAGGAATATGCCGCGGGCTTTTCTCAAAATGCACAAAGCCGATCCAGCGCGCACCCGCCTCAATAGCGGTGCGCAGAGTGTCCGGCTCCATGAGCCCGCAGATTTTGATATCACAAGGTTTCGCCATAGCCCTGAAATTGCGCCAGATACGGCCAGCGTCAATAGAATTCACAAGGATGATTGAAGGGCGGCTTTGCGGGGCCAAATTTCACAGTTTTGTGAAACTTTGAGGTTCAGCCCCGAAACACGCTTGATGCGCCCTCATCTGCCAGTACATCTGTGAGCGGAAGAATTCGGTAACACTGTGAGGGGGTTAGCGTTGCGTATTGTCATTCATCACAATCCGGCCTGCGGGACCTCCCGCAATGTGCTGAAGATTATCCAAGCCGCAGGCTATGAGCCTGACGTCATCGAGTATCTGGACACGGGCTGGACACGCCCGCAATTGCTTGGACTGTTCGCAGCGGCGGGCCTGACGGCACGCGAGGCGCTGCGTGAAACGAAATCACCGGCGAAAGAGCTGGGCCTTCTGGAAGACGGCGTGGGCGAAGACACGCTGATTGATGCCATGCTGGAACACCCGGTTCTGGTGAACCGCCCAATCGTCTGCACATCCAAAGGGGTAAAGCTCTGCCGACCAAGTGAGGCGGTGCTGGACCTGCTCGATACTTTCCCACCCGGCCCTTTCCTCAAGGAAGATGGCGAAATGCTGATCAATGAGAAAGGCGAGCGCGTTGGCTGAGGACATCACTCCAAACCTGCAAGACGACTGTTTTCAGACGACAGACCTGACAAAGCTTTTTCCTAAAGGCCTGTCAGAGCATGCTCCGCGTATTCTTCTGTTACACGGCTCATTGAGAGAGCGCTCCTATAGCCGTCTGGCCAATGAGGAAGCTGCGCGTATTCTCAAAAAGCTGGGCTGCGAAACACGCGTCTTCGACCCGACCGGCCTGCCACTTGTAGATGGCGCAGAACCTGACCACCCGAAGGTGCAGGAATTGCGTGATCTGGTTATCTGGTCTGAAGGCATGGTCTGGTGCTCCCCGGAACGCCACGGCTCCATGACAGGCCTGATGAAGACGCAGATTGACTGGCTGCCCTTATCACTGGGCGGAATTCGCCCGACACAGGGCAAAACGCTGGCCGTGATGCAGGTATCCGGTGGCTCGCAAAGCTTCAATGCGGTGAACCAGATGCGCATTCTGGGCCGCTGGATGCGCCTTATCACCATTCCGAACCAATCCTCAGTCGCCAAAGCCTATCTGGAATTTGAAGACGATGGCCGCATGAAGCCTTCGCCCTATTACAACCGGATTGTCGATGTGATGGAGGAGCTGGTGAAGTTTACGCTCCTGACCCGCGACACAGCTGACTATCTGGTCGACCGGTATTCAGAACGTGTCGAAACCGCAGAAGAGGTGTCAAAACGGGTGAACCAGCGTTCGATCTGATCGTGCCCGATGACACAGGTTTCACGCGTGTGTCATCCACCGTCAGGTGAAGTTCATTCGCTTTTAGACAGCGCCCCGGATTAGGCTGAACCCGTTAAGTCATATCGGGAGCTTTTCATGATCCGTACTCTTCTTGCCGCTTCGGCGCTCGCGCTTACTGCGCCTTTCGCATTCGCCCAATCCATGCCTATGGCAGATGAAGTGCCGGCCCATATCGGACCGGCAGTCGGCGACACATTTCCAGACTTCGCAGCTGTCAGCTCTGATGGCACACCAGTTACGCTGGCAGAGCTTTCTGCCGCAAATGGCGTCGTGATGGTGTTTTCGCGTTCGCTCGACTGGTGCCCATTCTGTCAGGCTCAATCGATTGATCTGAAAGACGCCGAAACACCGCTTTCCGGCATGGGCTGGAACCTCAACCTCATAACCTATGACGCACCAGACGTACTGGCCGCCTATGGTGTTGAGCACGAGATTCCATATGAGCTGCTGTCGGATACCGGTTCTGCCATGATCGATGAGTTTGGCCTGCGCAATACTGAAGTCCCTGCGGGCAGCCGCTATGATGGCATTCCTCACCCGGCCATCATCTTCCTCAGCCCGGAAGGCGAGGTATTGTCCATGCTCCGTGAAGAGGGCTTCCAGACTCGCCCACCCGTCGAGCTGATCCTTGAAACAGCGCATACGCTCGCAGAACAGGAAAGCTAGGAAAGTTCGCGCGATACTGCGGAATTTCCTGACCAGATATTCCGCAGTTCGCAGCATGAATGGCCGGGAAATACGCGGCCAAAGCACCACCGCATTAATTTCCTGACACGCCGGTCTGACTGCTTGCATTTCAATGAGAAGCCCCTACGATCCGGCCCGTTCGGGGACCGGCGTGTAGCGCGTCCTCGATGGTGTGTTGGGGGTACGCGTGAGTTCTAAAACGACTGTCAGTTATATGCCTTATCTCGATGGGATAAGAGCGATTGCCGTTATCGGTGTTGTATTGTTCCATCTGGGCTTCAAGCCCATCCATGGTGGCTTCACAGGTGTGGATGTTTTCTTCGTCCTGTCCGGCTTCCTGATCACGACCATTATTGGCGCACAGCACGCTGATGGCCGTTTCTCCTTCACCGAATTCTATATCCGCCGGGCGCGCCGTCTTCTGCCCGCACTGCTTGTCGTCATTTTCTTCGTTCTGATCGGGTCATTCCTGATCCTGTCTCCGGATAATTTTCAGGACACTGCGCGCTCTGCGATCTATGCCGCACTGTCTGCCGCGAACGTGAATTACTGGCTGAATGCCGGATATTTCGACAGCGCGAAATACGCGACGCCTCTGCTGCACACATGGTCTCTGGGCGTCGAAGAACAGTTCTATCTGGTCTTCCCGGCCATTATGATCCTGCTGTTAAAGTTCAGAAGCCGCATCGTCTTGCTGGCCGGTTTTGCCATTCTTGCTGCGCTCAGCTTCTGGGGCATGATCGCGCTGGCAGACATTATGCCGAATGGCGTTTTCTATCTCAGCCCGTTCCGCGCATGGCAGTTCGCAGTCGGGTCTATCGTTGCCATTCTCTGGGCATGGAAAGGCCAGCTGGGTGAGCGTTTTATCCACCCTATCGTGGATGCGCTGTTCACCCTCGCCGGTATTGCGATACTGGTTTACGCCTTCCTGACGACCAGCTCATCGGGCTATCCGGGATATGCCTCCATCATCCCGACCGTTGGCACGCTCATGCTCATTCTGGGCGGCGCGAACCTTGTCTCCAAAGCCTTGCTCGCCAACCCGGTCGCCACCTTCTTTGGCAATATTTCCTATTCGCTTTATCTCTGGCACTGGCCGGTCATTGTCTTCATCCGATACTATTTCGGCTATTCGAATGAGCTGACATGGACCTGGTTTGCAATCGCCGCGATTGTGTCTCTGATCCTGGCCTATCTGTCCTACACCTTCATCGAGACGCCCCTGCGCCGTAACTGGAACAAAGACAAGAATGTCGAGAAATTCGCCGTTCCAGCGGGCATCTCTGTCTTCTCAATTCTGGCGATCGTGATCTCTGCACACGTCTGGTCACAGGGCGGCTGGGTCTGGCGCCTGTCTGAAAACACGCAGCGCCAAATGACGGACCTGCGTCGTGAAAAAGAGATTGAGTGCACCAACTCCCCGAATGGACGCCCGGTAAGAGATATTTGTTTCATCGGTGATGACGCCCCTGAACCATCATTCTTTGTGGTTGGCGATAGTCACGCGCGGGCGCTGTCTCACGGTGTTTCACTTTATTCTGGCCAGGACGGCATGACTGGCGAGATTATCGTCGGCAATGGCCGCCTGCCCTTCATGGGCGTGAACAATGTGCAGGGCACAAAGGTTATCGAGCGCAACAAAGTCATAGAGACTATGCAGCGGCGCCTCGAAGAAACGGGCGTGGACACGGTCATCCTGCATTCGCGTTGGTCCGTGCACTGGCATGCTGAACGGGCGCGCGGGGAAGAAGGCCGTCCAACGCGCTCTGTTGGCCGTGATGGCGTTGCCCCATCCAGCATTGAAGAGTCACAGGCGAACTTCATCTATGGCATGAATCTGACCTTCGACTGGCTCGAAGACAATGTCGAGAACGTCATCATTGTCGGCAACGTTCCCACTCCGGGCGTAAATGTTCGCCAGTGCGCGCTTCGTCCATCCTACATTATTTCTGAAGACGATCTGATCAATGGGTGCGGCGGTTATAGCCGTGAAGAATCACTGGAGCGCTCTCGCGAAGTAAACGAGATCGTAGAAGCTGCAGCCCGGGAACGGGGCTTTGCTTTTGTGAACCCGATGGAAGACATGTGCCCGGAAGGCATGGATACCTGCCTGCGCGTCGTGAACAATAATCTGATGTATATGGATGACGACCATCTAAGCATTCGTGGCTCGCGTGTTGCTGCACGTCGGGTCTGGCGCGCGGCGGCAGCAATCTTCCGTCGTCAGGGCGACGTTGAGGTCTTCACGCCAGCTGATGTGCCAGCGATTTCAGAGCAGGAAACGCTCGTCGACTATGTCATCTCCGGATCAGACATTGAAACGATTTACAGCTCTGTTGGCATCGTCTCAGAAGAGATCACGGATGCGGGCCTTGTCCTGAGCTCAGATGCAGATCAGGCAGAACCACGCTGGGCAACGGGTCGCCCACGGGGCGGACGTTTTGAAATCCCGGAAGATATGGAAATGGCCTTTGGCGGCCACTCCGTTGTCGTCGAAATTGACGTGGAGCGCATGACGGATGAGACCGATCAGGTCGCGATTGTTTATTCATCCAATCAGGTCGGCAATTCCGGATGGCAGTATTTTGACGTGCCCTCGGAACCGACAACGCTCCGCTTCGGCTATGACGTCAATTCCGATGAGAATGCGCCAAACGGTGACTATCTCGGCATTCTGCCGCTGGAAGGCAGCATTCTGGTGAAAGAAATCCGGATTTCTTCCGTCGAATAGCCGAAGAAACAATCCGAACAAAAACGCCGCTCCGTATGGGGCGGCGTTTTTCGTTGTGTGTGTCAGACGTGAGGGTATCAGCGCCCGAACTTTATCTCGCTTGAAATGCGATCAAAGAGACGTTCCGGCTCAGTTGCGGCTGAAGCCGGTATTCGAACAATACGCCAACCCGCCTGCGCGATACGGTTATAGCGCTCAGAGTCGCCCGCATGTTCATCGCAATCATGACGACCGCAATGGTCGAGCTCAAAGGCGACACCCGTGTGCGGAATGGCGATATCCACCAGCTCACCTGCAACAGGAAAGCGTTTATAGGCCGTGATCCCAATCGCCCGAAGTGCCGACAGAACCTGCATCATGACCATGCTTGTCTGCACCATGCCTTCGCTTGCCGCGACTTCCGATGAGTGGTCCATAAATTCCGGGTTCAAATCCATCACACGGCCTTTGCATGTCGATTAGCGGGCACGGCGTCTGGCGCGCTATACGCATCAAAACATTGGGCAACCGTCCGCAGCAGAGCACGCGCCTCCAGCGGCACGCTCACATGGCTCCCGGTCAGACGACAAATGCCTTTCTCCTCAAGCGCTTTCAGGCGAGCGAACGCTTCATCAAAGTGAGATACCGGCATATCGAAATCACGGCAGATCTTCGCAACATCAACCGACATATCGCACATGAGCCGTTCAATCACCGCGCCATGCAGACGGTCTTCAAAGGTACGCGCCACACCGCGGCGGAGCGCCAGCTCGCCTGCATTAATGCTCTCAGTGTATTCTCGAATGTCTTTGGCGTTCTGAGCAAACCCGCCCGGAAACTCTGAAATGCCTGAAGGGCCAAGCGCGATCAGTGTTCGGCAGGTATCTGTCGTGTAGCCTTGGAAGTTCCGGTGCAGCGTGCCCTTGCTGAGCGCCTGAGCGAGATCGTCCTCATCACGGGCGAAATGGTCGAGACCGATTTGCGTATAGCCATAATCGCCCAGCACATCTGCAATCGCTTCATACTGGTCAAACCGGGCCTGCGTGTTCGGCAGGTGCTTTTCATCAATCGCGCGCTGATGTTTCGCAAACCATGGCACATGGGCATATCCGAAGGCAGAAATACGGTCCGGCATCAGGCTCGCCGCCAGTTCTGCGCTGTGTTCCACGCTTTCAGCCGTCTGGTGCGGCAGACCATAAAGCAGATCGAAATTGATTGCCTTGATGTCCGCAGCGCGAAGCGCTTCCACCGCGCCCTTCACCAGAAGGAATGGCTGGACGCGATTAATCGCCTCCTGAACCGTGCGGTTAAAATCCTGCACACCAAGGCTGGCACGCGTCACGCCGCCAGCCGCCATGGCCTGAATCATTTCAGGGTTCAGCGTACGCGGGTCCAGTTCAATTGAAATTTCAGCATCGTCTGTGATGCAGAACGCTTCGCGCAGCGCCTCAAGCACACGCAGCATATCGTCCGGGTTCAGCGCGTTTGGCGTTCCGCCACCGAAATGGAGATGCACCCCGCCACCATGTTTCGGCAACTTTGCCTTCCAGAGCTCCATCTCTTTCAGCAGCACATCTACATAACGGCCAATACGGGCATAGCCATTCGGAACAGTGGTGTGACATCCGCAATACCAGCAAAGCTGTTCACAGAAGGGCACATGCACATAAACCGAGATCGGCTCGTCTGCGCCAATGCCTTCAATCCAGCTGGAGACAGCATCCCTGTCCGGCGCGTCCTGAAACTGCGCAGCGGTCGGGTAGCTCGTATAACGGGGCACTGGCTTCTGGGCCAGGCCAAACCAATCTTCACGCATCTGAGACTCCTCCATTTCGCTGGCAGAGATAAACTCAAATACCCACTATAAGAATGTGGCTTTCTGGCGCTGAGACAGTTTGAAGCGGTTTAAACGTATCCAGAGGGCGAGTAAGGGCTTGCCCTTTATAGACAGGCGGCTCAAATTTTGGTCTACACCCTTCGAACACATCTTCTCTCGGAGCGCATTCATGGCTGGTGAATTGATCACTGTATTTGGCGGATCAGGATTTGTAGGCCGCTACGTTGTCCGCAATCTCTGCCGCGCCGGTTACCGCGTTCGCGTCGCAGTACGCAATCCTCACCTTGCTGGCGATCAGCGTCTGGCCGGCGATGTCGGTCAGGTTCAGATAGTTCAGGCCAATGTTCGAAACCGTCCATCCATCGCTCGCGCTGTTGAAGGCGCATGGGGCGTGGTGAACCTGGTTGGCATTCTCTATGAAAAAGGCGCGCAGACTTTTGTCGGCACGCAGGGCCTTGGCGCAAAGAATATCGCAGAGCTTTCCGCAGCCGTAGGCGTTGAACGTTTCGTTCAACTGTCCGCTATTGGCGCTGATGATGATGGTCAGGCAGAATATGCCCGCACCAAAGCGGACGCAGAAGATTCTGTTCGTGAGTTCATGCCGGGCGCTGTCATTCTGCGCCCAAGCATTATCTTCGGCCCTGAAGATGACTTCTTCAATCGCTTTGCTGACATGGCGCGCCTGTCTCCGGCGCTTCCGGCGATTGGTGGCGGTGAAACGAAATTCCAGCCTATCTTCGTTGGTGATGTCGCTGCCGCTGTCATGGCTGGCCTTCAACAAGAAGAAGCCGCTGGCCGTACGTTTGAACTTGGTGGTCCTGAGACCTTCACATTCAAAGAGATCCTTCAGTACATTCTGAAAGAGATTGACCGCCCGCGCCTGCTTCTGCCGCTGCCATTCTTCATCGCCAAGCCGATTGGCATGGTGACTGGCGCACTCTTCAAGCTCTGGCCATTCCACGAGCCGCCAATCACCTCTGATCAGGTCGATATGCTGCGTTCTGACAATATCGTTGGCGAAACCGGTGATGCGTCTATCGGTACGATTTCCGACCTCGGCGTCACTGAGCTGGAAAGCATTGAAGCGATTGTACCGACCTATCTGTGGCGCTTCCGCCCACAAGGTCAGTTCCACGAAGCAAAGGGCGCATAAGCGCCCTTTTTTCTGGAACCCTGCAGGCCTCTCATCCGTTTGATTCTTAGTAATTGAACGGAGAATTTATGAAACGCACAGCTACAGCGAAATGGTCCGGCTCCCTTAAAGACGGCAGCGGCTCCCTTTCCACGCAATCATCTGTTCTGAGCGACACCCCTTACAGTTTTGAAGGCCGCTTCGAAGACGCAGACGGCAAATCCGGCACAAACCCGGAAGAGCTGATCGGCGCAGCCCATGCAGGCTGTTTCACCATGCAGCTTTCACACATGCTGGCGCAGGAAGGTCACCCGGCCGACATGCTTGAGACCAAGGCCAGTGTGACTGTCAGCCCGAAAGACGGCGGCGGATTTGAAATTACGCAGAGCCATCTCTTCCTGACAGGTAAAGTGCCAGGCATTGATCATGATACCTTCATGAAGCTGGCCACCACGGCCAAGGCCGGTTGCCCGGTGTCGGTTGCGCTCGCAGGGACGGAGATTTCCCTCGAAGCCAAGCTCGAAGAATAACACATAAAAAAGGCGCGTCCCGGACGCGCCTTTTTCTTATCCATAACTGTTTTTCAGATCAGAATTCGCGAACCGGCGCGTCGTCTTCTGTTGCCGCTTCGCCTTCCAGCTCTTCAGCATGAGCCGTCTCGCGGCGGATTTCGACATGAATATTTCCGTCGAATTCCATATCCAGATCGCGCTCCAATTCCTCCAGATCAATGAACGCAGCAACGCCGTGTTCGTCAATCAGCGCCTGAAGCTCTTCAAGTCCTGACAAATCCACTTCGACACCTTCGAGGTCTGCCATGCGGCCGATCTCATCGACATCGAGTTCCCGCACAATAACGATGGCATGCTCTGCCTGCCGGATCGCCTCACGTGCATGCTGCTGGGCATGTTCGCGCGCTTCATCCCGCGCCTGCTCCACGCGAATGCGAATCTCTTCCTGGTTCTCGGCGAGCTCCATCGCGCGAATGCGTGCAATATGCGCATCCATCTCCATGCCTTCGAGCTCGGTCAGACGCTCCATTGTGCGCGCAATAATCTCTTCGATCTCTGCTTCCGTAGCGTCGACATCGACATGTTCTGTCCAGCGATGCTCATTCACCTGAAACTCGCCATCTTCCAGCGCTTGCAGCTCTGCCCGGTTCACAGTGATGACACGAACATCCTCGCCGTCATCATTCACGAAAATATTGTCATTAATGCCGGTGACGATCGCTTCGCTGTCGAACTCAGCCAGCGAAATCTCGCCATCATTATTGGTATCGAGAATTTCGAACACGGCGCTGTCATTGGCAGAGATTTCACCAGAGGTGATCACGCCGTCGGAATTGCGGTCCAGGCGCTCGAACATTTCGTCAGAGGCCACAACTGGCGTTGCCAGCATAAGCATACCGCCCGCAGCAACCGCCCCCGCCGTGCCGAGTGTCTTTTTGATGTTTCGTTTCATGAGAGTCACAACGTCCTTGATCTGGAAAGTAGATTGTGACTGCTGGCTGTGTTCTTCGAGGAAGCCCTCAATGCCCGCGCGGAGGGCCTCACTCGCGGTGAGTCCTTCTTTTTTGCATGCTTCCATAAAAGCGATTTTCTGCGAGTAAGAGAGCCTTACTTCCAGACTTTCACTCTTCTTTTCTTCACGCATCGCGTCTTGCCTTCTCAGCTTACAGACCAGTCAGTCACATCAGGATCGGAACATGTGTGACGGTTGAAAGAGAAACGAACTTGCGTCCAGATGCCAGCAAAAACGTGTCCGGACACATCAAGCCATTGTTTTTATTTAAGTTAAATGGATAGGCTTACCATTTCAGGCCCATATGTTTTTTGGCCCATTCTGCAAAATCAGCAGGGCGGTCATATGCGCGCTCATCCATCGAACCATAAGAGAGCAATGTCCCGACAGAGGTTTCAACCCGCACACCGCTTGGAACCGATGCGCCCTCCAGCCAATAAGCCGGGTTCGACGAGTCCGCTGTCGCATCCACGATCAGCATGACCTTCTGGCCACCATTGCCATCTTCATCGCGGCCGAAGACGAGACCATAAATCGTCTCTCGTCCCCACAGACCACGGCTAATCTGCTGAACCTTACCGTCCAGAAGAACTTCATCTTTGGTGAAATGACGCCGCCATTGCAGCACATGCATATTATCGCCGGAAATGATTTTGATATCGATTTTCCAGCTTGCGACTCGAACGAGTTTCGCTTCCATTGAGCCCTCCATTTATCGCAAAACAATATTACTGTTTTACGATAAAATCAAGCCGCGATCCAATTGAACGCCAGCGGCGAGGCCAGAACCAGCGCGATGGCCAGCACAATCCGGTAGATCACGAATGGCAGGAAGCTCATCTTTTTCAGGATTTCCATCAGCGCCCAGATGGACACAATGCCTGAGACAAAAGACATACCGGCAACAATCAGACCGTCTGTCAGATTGGCGACCCCCGTCGTTTCAGCCGTGAGAAGCTCTAATACGGCATAAGCCCCGGTCGCCGCCAGAATTGGCGCACCAATCAACATGGAAAAGCGGGCTGCCTCTGTGCGCTCATATCCGAACCAGCGCGCTGCGGTCATTGTAATACCCGACCGACTGGTGCCCGGCAGGATAGCCGCAATCGCCTGGGTCGCACCGATCAGCACGGCATGCATTGGCGTCATCTCTTCAGTCGCCTTCTCATTGCCGCCGCGCACATCGGCCCACCAGAGCGCCAGGCCAAATACCAGCGTCGTTGCCGCTACAGTAAGCGGACCGCGCATGGTTTCTTTCAACTCATCAGAGGCGAGCACTTCAAACCCACCAACGACGACCAGCGTGATCGGCATGGACAGAAGGATGAGCATGGCAAGGCGCGCATTCGAAGAAAGCGGTCTGCGGGTCGCAACGGAACCGACAAGCTCAAACCCGCCACCAAAGGCCCGCAACACATCTTTCCAGAAGAACAGAAGAACCGCGAAGAGCGTGCCTAAATGCGCCATCGCATTGATGAGCAGCTCATCATGCGCGCCAAACCCGAAATAGCTGGACGCCAGAAGCACGTGACCGGAAGAGGAAATAGGAAGCCATTCCGTGATCCCCTGAAGAAGTGAGATCAGAATGATCTGAAATAGCGACATTAGCTTGGCCCCCGCCAGACGTGTGGTACACTTAAATCGTTAGCGGTCTTTTGCAGTCGCGAAAAGCTCCACACCCCCAGAAAATACATATTTATCATTTTGATATATATTATTTCTCGCTGAGCGATACTCAACTCACCTTAAGCTAAAATATCGCACCATATACATATCATACTGATATTTATGGTCAGATTCTCCGCTTGCGCATTGATTGAGCCGCGATTATTGTCCGCCCAAACTTAGGAGATGCCCATGTCGACACGGATGCTGAAATTCGTATCGACCGAGCAGGCGCCACCAGAAAAACGTAGCGCATCAGATCGGTCGGATGACTTCCACGAAATCTATCGTGAGTTCATCGCAGAGAAAGCAGAAGAACAGGCTAGCCGTTGTTCACAGTGCGGCGTGCCGTTCTGTCAGCAGCACTGCCCGCTCGGAAACAATATTCCTGACTGGTTGATGCTGACGGCGAATGATCGCCTTGAAGAAGCGTATGAAGTGTCTGCTGCCACCAACAGCATGCCGGAAATCTGCGGACGCATCTGCCCGCAAGACCGTCTGTGCGAAGGCAGCTGCGTCATCGAACAATCTGGCCATGGCACAGTGACCATTGGTTCGATTGAGAAATACATCACAGATACGGCCTGGAAAAATGGCTGGGTGAAGCCGATCAAACCTCCGCATGAGCGTGAGCAGAGCGTCGGCATTATCGGTGCCGGCCCTGGCGGGATGGCGGCTGCAGAACAACTGCGCCGCAAGGGTTATCAGGTCACCATTTATGACCGTTATGACCGCGTTGGTGGTCTTCTGGTCTACGGCATTCCGGGCTTTAAGCTTGAGAAAGACGTCGTTGAACGCCGCGCCAAGCATCTTGAAGATTCAGGCGTCAAATTCGTTCTGAACTGCAATGTCGGCAAAGACATTTCCTTCCAGGACCTGCGCGCAAAGCATGACAGCGTGCTGATCGCGACCGGCGTATATAAAGCCAAAGGTCTTTCTGTACCGGGCGCGGGCGCTAAAGGCGTGTTCCCGGCACTTGAATACCTGACCACATCTAACCGCCAGAGCTTTGGCGATGCCGTTCCGGCATTTGATGATGGCACGCTGAATGCGGCTGGTAAGAATGTCGTGGTCATTGGTGGTGGCGACACGGCCATGGACTGTCTGCGGACGGCGATCCGTCAGGGCGCAAAATCTGTGACCTGTCTTTATCGTCGTAACCGCGAAAACATGCCGGGCTCTCAGCGCGAAGTCGCAAACGCAGAAGAAGAAGGCGTCAAATTCGAATGGCTGGCTGCGCCAAAAGCCGTTTCCGATGTTGGCGGTTCTGTTTCCAGCGTGAAAGCGGTTCGTATGCGCCTTGGCCTTCCGGACGCGTCTGGCCGTCAGGCCCCTGAAGAAATTCCAGAGTCTGATTTCGATATCGAAGCAGACATGGTGATTCAGGCGCTGGGTTTTGACCCGGAAGATCTGCCAATTCTGTTTGACGAGAACCAGCTCACAGTAAATCGCTGGGGCGCGGTTCGCGTGGATTATTCCACCATGATGACCAGCATGGACGGCGTCTTCGCCGTTGGCGACATTGTTCGCGGTGCATCACTGGTTGTGTGGGCGGTTAAGGAAGGCCGTGATGCGGCAGCTTCCATCCACGACTTCCTGCAGGCACGCGCCAAAAGCGCAGCAGGCGTTGCGGCGGAATAACAGATGGGCGCAATCAAAGGACAATGCCTTTGCGGCGACGTCGCATTCGAACTGGTTGCTGAAATCAGCCATGTCGATGCCTGTCACTGCACTATGTGCCGCCGATGGACCGGCAGTGCTTTTATCAGCGCTGATATCCGCTCATCAAACGCGCTGAAGTTTTCGTCCGATGAAACGCTCAAATGGTATCGCAGCTCCGATTGGGCAGAACGTGGTTTCTGCTCAAAATGCGGGTCCAGCCTGTTTTACCGCCTGACTGAAAATGACGAGTTTCTTGCCGTGAATAGCGGCTCGCTCGACCTCCCTTCCGGACTGTCTCTGACGAAGGAAATCTTCATCGATGAGAAGCCCGATTATTATGCTCTTGAAGGTGACCGCCCTCGCTTAACCGGCGCAGAATTCATGGCCAGCCTTCAAGCCTCCAATGAGGAAGTATGACATGTCACAGTTTACTGAAAAATATCTGGAAGACCGCCAGAAACTGATCGACGCAAACGCGTATGACCCACGTGATGAGCACGATGCCTGCGGCGTTGGTCTGATCGTCGCGCTGGATGGTCAGCCACGCCGTGAAATCGTTGAGAAAGGCGTACGCGCCCTGAAAGCCGTATACCACCGCGGCGCTGTCGATGCAGACGGCAAGACCGGTGACGGCGCAGGTATTCGCGTGGACGTGCCTCAGGACTTCTTCAAGGAACAGGTTGCCCGCACAGGTCACGATCCGAGCCGCGCACCAATCTGCGTGGGTCAGATCTTCCTGCCGCGTACAGACCTGATCGCTCAGGAAGCGGCCCGTACCATCGTGGAAGCTGAAATCCTGAAATATGGCTTCTATATTTATGGCTGGCGTCAGCCGCCTATCGACCCGAGCATTATCGGTCAGAAGGCAAATGACACGCGTCCGGAAATCGAGCAGGTGCTTTTCTATGATGCGCAGGATCGCTCCCGCGCAGAACTCGAACGCACGCTTTATATCTGCCGTCGCCGCATTGAGCGCCGTGCACGCGAAGCCAGCATTCCGAGCTTCTATGTTTGCTCTCTGTCTCAGCGAAACCTGATCTATAAAGGCATGTTCCTCGCCGAAGACATCGACAATTTCTATCCGGACCTGAAGGACGAGCGTTTCGTTTCAGCGGTCTGTATTTATCACCAGCGCTATTCCACCAACACCTTCCCACAATGGTGGCTGGCACAGCCTTTCCGCATGCTGGCGCATAATGGTGAGATCAACACGGTTCGCGGCAATGAGAACTGGATGAAGTCTCACGAGATCCGCATGGTTGCAGATGCGTTTGAAGGCCATGAGAATGACCTGAAACCGGTTATCTCTGCGGGTTCTTCTGACTCGGCTGCGCTCGACTCCGTATTCGAAATTCTGGTGAAAGCCGGTCGCTCTGCGCCAATGGCGAAAGCGCTTCTCATGCCTGAGGCATGGTCCAAGCGTGACAGCGTTATGCCAGATGATCACGCAGCGCTCTATTCCTACGCCAACTCCGTTATGGAGCCATGGGATGGCCCGGCTGCGATCGCAGCGTTTGACGGTCGCTGGGCGATTGCCGGTCTCGACCGGAACGGCCTGCGCCCAATGCGCTATGCCCTCACCCGCGACAATATTCTGGCTGTTGGCTCTGAATCAGGCATGTGCCCGCTGGACGAAGAAGACATCGTCCGCAAAGGCCGCGTGCGTCCAGGCGGCATGATCGCTGCCGACATTCAGGAAAACAAATTCTACGAGCACAATGAGATCGTCTCCAAGCTCGCAGACAAGCATCCATATCTGGAATGGCTGGAGAACGTAAAAGAACTCGAGCCAATGATCGGCCCGGGCGAAGAACCAGCTGTCTTCGAAACGGACGATCTGCGTCGCCGCAAGCTTTCTGCTGGCTTCTCTATGGAAGACATTGAGCTGATCCTCGCGCCTATGGTTGAGGATGCGAAAGAAGCCATCGGCTCTATGGGTGATGATGCGCCGCCAGCCGTCATTTCTGACGTCTACCGCCCGCTCTCTCACTTCTTCCGCCAGAACTTCTCTCAGGTGACCAACCCGCCAATCGACCCGCTTCGGGAAGATCGCGTCATGTCTCTGAAGACCCGCTTTAAGAACCTCGGAAACATTCTGATTTCCGACTCCACTCAAACTGATGTGTTTGTGCTGGAAAGCCCGGTTCTGACGAACGGCATGTATAAGCGCTTCCGCGACATGATGGGCGACCGCGTCTGCGAGATCGACTGTTCCTTCATTCCACCAGGCCCGGATGCGCACAATGGCGAAGCGCTGCGCGCCTGCCTTGATCGCATCCAGCAGGAAGCTGAAGATGCTGTCCGTTCAGGCCATGAACACGTTGTCCTGACCGACGAATATCAGGGCTCAGAACGCGTTGCCTGCCCGATGATCCTCGCGGCGGGCGCAGTTCAGGCACACCTCGTCAAACAGGGCCTGCGCTCTTTCTGCTCCATCACGGTTCGCTCTGCTGAATGTCTGGACACGCATTACTTTGCGGTTCTGGTCGGCGTTGGTGCGACCTGTGTGAACGCTTATCTGGCACAGGACTGCATCACCGAGCGTCATGCAAAAGGCCTGTTCGGCGATCTGCCAATCAATGAGTGCGTGAAGCGTCACAAGGCAGCCATTGAAGGCGGCTTGCTGAAAATCCTCTCTAAAATGGGTATTTCAGTCATCTCCTCTTACCGTGGCGGCTATAACTTCGAAGCGCTGGGTCTGTCCCGTGCACTCGTAGCTGAATACTTCCCGGGCATGACGAGCCGCATCTCAGGTATCGGCCTTGCCGGTCTGGAGAAGAAGGCCATCGAACTGCACGACAAAGCCTTCAATGAAGATGTGATCTCTCTGCCAATCGGTGGCTTCTACCGCATTCGCCGCAATGGCGAGCGCCACGCCCTTGATGGCAAGCTGATCCACCAGCTTCAGTCTGCATGCGATACCGGCAGCTATGCGCGCTATAAGGCCTTCTCTCAGGCCCTGCGTGACAATGATCCGGTTCAGCTTCGCGACCTTCTGGACTTCAAACCAGCTGAACGCTCAGTTCCACTGGACGAAGTTCAGTCCATCAACGAAATCCGCAAACGCTTCCTGACGCCGGGCATGTCTCTTGGCGCGCTCTCTCCGGAAGCACACGGCGCTCTGAACATCGCCATGAACCGCATCGGTGCGAAGTCGGTTTCCGGTGAAGGCGGTGAGGACCGTGCGCGCTATAAGCCACTTCCAAACGGCGACAACCCGAACTCTGCGGTCAAGCAGGTCGCTTCCGGTCGTTTCGGCGTCACGGCGGAATATCTGAACCAGTGCCGCGAGATCGAGATCAAAGTTGCTCAGGGTGCAAAACCGGGTGAAGGCGGCCAGCTGCCGGGCTTCAAAGTAACCGAGATGATTGCGCGCTTCCGGAACTCTACACCGGGCGTGACGCTGATCTCCCCGCCTCCGCACCACGACATCTACTCCATCGAGGACCTGGCTCAGCTCATTTATGACCTGAAACAGATCAACCCGATCGCACGCGTCTGTGTGAAACTGGTTGCCCGTTCCGGTGTCGGTACGATTGCAGCAGGCGTGGCGAAGGCGAAAGCCGACGTTATCCTGATCGCAGGCAATGTCGGCGGCACAGGTGCAAGCCCTCAGACCTCCATCAAATTTGCGGGTCTGCCTTGGGAAATTGGCCTTGCTGAAGCTCACCAGGTTCTGTCCCTGAACAATCTGCGCGATCAGGTCACCCTGCGTACAGATGGCGGTCTGCGTACTGGCCGTGACATTGTCATGGCGGCAATGCTGGGCGCTGAGGAATACGGTATCGGCACAGCGTCACTTGTGGCGATGGGCTGTATCATGGTTCGTCAGTGTCATTCCAACACCTGCCCGGTCGGCGTGTGTACACAACGCGAAGATCTGCGTCAGAAATTCACCGGCACACCGGATAAAGTCGTCAATCTGATGAGCTTTATCGCCGAAGAAGTTCGCGAAATTCTGGCTGAGCTCGGCTTCACCTCTCTGGATGAAGTGATTGGCCGCACCGACCTCCTGTCTCAGGTCTCACGCGGCGCGGCGCACCTTGATGACCTCGACCTGAACCCGCTTCTGGTCAAAGTCGAACAGGATAAGCCAATCAGCTATAAGCCGAACCACCGCAATGAAGTGGCAGACACGCTGGACCACCAGATCCTGCGCGATGCTCAGCCATTCTTCGAACGCGGCGAGAAAATGCAGCTGGCTTACGGCGTGAAGAACGTTCTGCGTGCCATTGGTACGCGCGCCTCTTCTGAGATTGTTCGCCAGTTCGGCAATGATGCAATCCCTGAGCACCGTCTCTGGATTTCTCTGCGAGGCTCTGCGGGCCAGTCTCTCGGCGCCTTCGCCGTGAAGGGTCTGACGCTGGAAGTTACAGGTGATTCCAACGACTATGTCGGCAAGGGCCTGTCCGGTGCGACCATCATTCTGCGTCCATTCTCTCACATGACACGCGAAGCCGCGACCAACACCATTATCGGCAATACCTGCCTTTATGGCGCGACCTCCGGCAATCTCTTCGCTGCAGGTCAGGCCGCAGAGCGTTTCGCAGTCCGTAACTCCGGCGCAACCGCAGTTATTGAGGGCTGTGGCTCTAACGGCTGTGAGTATATGACGGGCGGTAAAGTCGCGATCCTCGGTGAAGTTGGCGACAACTTCGGCGCGGGTATGTCCGGCGGCATGGCCTTCATCTACGATCCTGACAACCGTTTCGAGAAAGTCGTGAACCCGGACTCAGTCGGCTGGTATCGTATTCAGTCTGCGCATTGGGAAGGTGTTCTGAAAGGCATGATCGAAGAACATGTCAGCCGCACCGACTCCCGTCGCGCCATGACCATTCTGGATCAGTGGGACATTGAGAAAGAGCATTTCTGGCAGATCGTTCCACACGAGATGAAAGACCGTCTCGACAATCCGATCTCCGAAGCTGCAGTAGCTTAATCGAACAAAAAAAGGCGACCCGAGGGTCGCCTTTTTCTTTGAACCAATTGGCGCTTACGCAGCGGCCTGTTGGTTGATGCCAGTCTCGGCAATCACGGTCATGCGCTTATCGCCGCCAACCGTTTCGTCTAGACATTTATAGAGGGTTTTCGCCTCATCATCCTTGCCCAGGCGTCGCGCAAAAGCCGCCGTAGAGCCATAGCCGGCCATACCGTAATGGGCCATGCGCTGATACTGGGTAATGATCATTGCGTCGCGCGCATCATCATCCTGAAATTCAGCGTCAATGCCGTGCGCTTTGGCCTCTTTGACAAGGCCTTCCATGCCTTTACAGAACTCACCTTTCGGGTCTGCCTGATGGCTTTTCAGAATGCCTTCAATTGCGCTCTTGCCGTCCTGAATACCTTTCACGCCATCATTCAGCGCCTGTTTCAGTTCCGGGTTTTTCGCCTTTTCAGCCAGCATACGCGTGACTTTTTCAGCCTGCGTATTCGCGCTGTAAATGTCCTGCAACTGGTCGATATATACGTCTTTCAGTGTCGCGAGTGCCATAATGTTTCTCCTTCCTTCATGACGTGCGCGCTTTACCGCGCCTCTATGCATAACCAACGGAGCGGTGCCCTTTTCTGTTCCGAAAGAAATCCTGACATGTTAGTCATGTTTCATGGACCTCGCCCAATTCAACGCCTTCTGCGAATACCTTCCGCACTCCACTTATGTGGTCCAATGGGGCGGCAGCCATGTCTGGAAGATTGGCGGGAAAGTCTATGTGATTGCAGGCGGCGACGCAGAGGGCAGACTTGCCCGTGCGAGCTTTAAAGTCTCCCGAATGGGGTTTGATATTCTGAAAGAACAGCCCGGTCTTCAGGGTGCGCCGCATCTGGCATCACGCGGGATGAGCTGGATCCAGCGCACCACAGACGAGACCATGTCCGATGAAGAGCTGCTCTCTTACATTCGTGACAGCTATATGATTGTGAGCCGCGGCCTGACGAAAAAACTGCAATGCGAACTGGGACTTCTGAAGACATGACACGCCCCGACACCTGGCCCTTCGACAAGCAGCTAAAAGACGGCGAGAGGATACTCTGGCGTCAAAGGCAGGGGCGTGTATCCTGGCCTGACTTCTTTCTGATTTCTACTATGATTTTGCCATTTGCCTTAGTTGGGTATATCGGTCTTCCATCCATATCATGGCTAACCGAAGACCTCACTCCATGGGGTTGGGGCTGGTTCTATCTCTTCGTTTACGTGCTAATCGTGGGGATCTGGGCATTGTTCACACTTAAATATGTACTCGGTGTGCCTCGACTATTTTTCATTCACTATGCCCTGACCAATAAGCGATTTCTGATCGCCAATACATTCCTTTTCAGAACCGTTCGGTCACTTCCACCAAGATGGTTTCACGCGGAACTGGTCTATTATTGGCACGGCAAAAACCCGTCGGACGTGGTCGTGCCCTGCTTGCATCTGCATACTTTTGGCAAGGAGCACACACCCCATTTCACACGCGAATACAAAAAAGATAGGGTACTGCACACCGGTATATACGGCTGGAATTTCAGGTGTCATGCGTGCTATTGGGGGAATGTTCACCTCAAAGGCATTCATGATCCTGATCGTGTTGTAAGCCTCATAAAGACCACACTCTGCCCGCAACAAAAGTCGGATCAGGAAGCCTGGCAAAAGGCAAATCCTGACTATGGATAAACACGCAGGCAGCACGCTTCAGTTACATGTCATATCATATAATTAAATCGCTGATCGCATGTCTGGCGCTTTTTCCTGCCATAGCCTACGCAGAAGAGGCCGCCCCGCACTGCCAGCGCGAAAGCGTTTATGAAGAAACATTTGTCATCTGCCGTTTCGAGCAGACGGCGGACCTACGTACCTTCCTTAACGCCCCGGATGGGGAGCCTTTCGGCCATTTTGGAAGGCTTAAAGAGACGCTGAATGAAGGCGGTGAAACACTAATTTTCGCGATGAATGGCGGCATGTATCATGAGGATCGCACCCCCGTCGGCCTGTATATCGAAGACGGGAATAAGACCCAGAACCTGATGACGCGGGCGGGCCCCGGCAATTTCGGCCTGTTACCCAATGGTGTTTTCTATGTGGATGGCGCAGGCGCGCATGTTGCTGAAAGCCTCACCTATCAAGCGCTAAACCCCGATACGTTTTATGCCACCCAATCTGGCCCCATGCTGGTGATTGAGGGCGTCTATCACCCCGCTCTGAACCCGAATGGAACTTCGCTCAAACGCCGCAATGGCGTTGGCGTAAACGAAGAAACAGGCGAAGTCGCCTTTGTCATTTCCGACGGGTTTGTGAATTTTTACACCTTTGCCCGCGTCTTTCGAGACCATCTGCACATGCCCAACGCGCTTTACCTCGACGGCACGATCTCGCGCCTCTATGCGCCAGAGATTGACCGCAATGAGGGCGGCCTGCGCATGGGACCGATTATCGGCGTGGTTGGCGAGCTGACTGAAAATTCAGATTAAAAGGGATTAATCCTGCGCCGGAACCTTTTCTGCTATACGTGGAAGACCGAGGGGATTTCTGGTGGGACAGAAAGGATCGGGCACTGGCCATGAAATCGGCTGTCACAATCGCAACGCTATTTTCCTGCACGCTTGCGGCGTGCACGACTGAGGCATCTCCGGATTCAACGCTCGCTCAATTGCCGCCAGAAACCCTGCGCGTGGATGTTGATGGCACAACGCGCCTCGCCAATATCGAAATGCCCCTGCCGATGGAAAGCGGCCCCTTGCCGCTGGTCATGGTGTTTCATGGCGGAGGCGGCTCTGCCGATCGTATGCAGTCTGTGTCTCAATCGCTGTCGCGCCAATTGCGCGCCCATGGCTATATCGTGGCCTATATGAATGGCAGCTCGCGGCTGAATTTGCGAAATCTGCGGACATGGAATGCAGACCATTGCTGCGCTTATGCACAGGACCGACACATCGACGAAGCCGCTTTTATTGATGCGACGGTGAGTGAACTTTCAAGCCTTACAGACATAGACACAGACCGCATCTTCCTGCTTGGCCATTCCAATGGCGCCATGCTGAGCTATCGCGTGGCGTCTGACCTCTCCTTCACGCCAGCGGGTGTTGTGGCAATTAGCGGGGCCATGTTTGACGACCAGCCAGACATTCCAGCCGCGACAAGCGTTCTGGCCATTCACACACGCGATGATGCCGTTGTCAGCTTTGATGGCAGCGCTGACCGCTCTGAGCGCCACCGCACTGCCCCGCACCTGCCATTTGCGAGCGTGCGCGAGCGACTGGAAACACTGAAAGCCTGCACACAAAGCGCTGAGACCACGCCCCTGCCCGGCCTGACCATTAGCGAAGCCCATTGCGAGGGTGAAAGCCGTGTTGTCACCTTTGCCTCTAATGAGGGCGGGCATGAATGGCCTAAAGCCATTCCGGGCTTTGATCTGGAAGCTGGAATTCTCACCTTTCTGGATGGCTGACAGGCCAGTTTCACACTCATCTCTGCCATGCTAGGTGAAGCGCAGGGAAGGATGACCACCATGTCTGAGACAATCACAATTGCGAGCCGATATAACGGCCCGCCAGGGTCCGGTAATGGCGGCTATTCCGCTGGTATTCTGGCCGTCAGCACTGACTTCACCTCACCAGTGGTACAGCTACGCGCCCCGCCGCCGCTCGACACGGCTTTAGACCTGGTATCAGTCGATGGCGGCTTCGAAGCCCGTTTGGGTGATCAGCTGGTGATGGCTGTGGAGCCCTCTGCGCCCCTGCCCGAGCCTCCCATTGCGCCCGACCCGTCCGTCGCAATTAAAGGGCGAGACCATTTCGTTTCCGCCGAAGACCATGCCTTTCCATCCTGCTTTGTGTGCGGCCCGCACCGCGCAGAAGGAGATGGCCTTCGCATCTTCACTGGCCCGTTGAGCGGGTTTGACGGCGTTGGCGACATCTGGACCCCGGATGAAAGCCTCGCTGATGCAGACGGCATCGTCCTGCCGGAAATCATCTGGTCGGCGCTCGATTGCCCCGGCGCCTTTGCTGTTGGCTTCAGCGAAGCGCCAATGGTGCTCGCACAGATCACGGCAGAGATTTATGATCGCCCGCGCGCGGGTGAGGCGCTGACCGTGATTGGCTGGGAGAAATACCATGATGGCCGCAAGCATGGCGCAGGCACCGCCATCTATCGCGCAGACGGGCAATGCCTTGCCCAGTCCAACCAGTTATGGATCGAGCTGAAGCCTAAAACCGCGTGAACGCCGCGCTTTTCAGGCAGAAAAGGCTTTCACCGAGGCGGCGTTCTGCCTAAAGAAGGGCAAAACACACCTGCCAATACAGGGGCACTCAGATGAAATTCTTTGTCGACACAG